>OBOS01000001.1_pt1 | contig 28953 bp, 37 predicted proteins | sample 1535221 | NCBI WGS metagenome assembly OBOS01 (sample SAMEA3275624, study PRJEB22092) | marine metagenome | biome: ENVO 01000047; feature: ENVO 0000570; material: ENVO 00002150 | collected 2014-06-21T12:30:00+00 | depth 0 m
TCCGGTCGATGAACGCTACCAACAACAATTCGGATCTGTACCAAGAATCCATCCTTTCCAATATCGAAGTCAAAGTTCAGATTGCCAAGGGAATTGAACGGATGGTCTCGGCTGGTATTGATGTAGTTACAGGTGAGGACGGTTGCGCTGGTTGATTATTGCTTACTGTCGTTGTTGCACCATCAGATACTGCAAATTGTTGTGATTGTCTTCTCAATCCATCCAATACACCGATAGTAGATTCTTCAACCGCAACAGTCTGTGGAGTGCTTCCAACAACTTGAGCTAGGACACCATTTTTCCAAGCAAATCTATCATCATAATATATTAAACTTTCAGATGCTGTCTCATAAATGTATGGATGTGGTCTGCCTTTGTAAGACTCATGTGTCCTACCAGTCATCTTACGTCCCATATGAGTATGGAACGGACCATAATAAGGTTTTCCGTTGACAAATCCAACAAATAACTGATCATCAATATTACCCACACAATCAACAACCCTGATAACATTCCGAAGAATATCACCATCATAGAATGTTCCCTCGGTATCATCACCAATTCTTTCTACGCAAAGAACTGGATTTAAAACAGCATTGTAACCTGTCTCAGACTCAATGTAAATTTCTGGTCTCTCTACAAATCCTCTACCAGGTTTTACTATTTCTATAGAATCTAAAACACCAAATGGTCCAAATTTGGGTACTACTTCTGCGCCATTACTAGGTTTAATTACAATTTTATCACCATCAGAATAATTTATACCAGAATTCTCAATATCAATTCCACAGAGAACCAAAATGACAGGATAACTACCCACATTTAAAGTGGGGAATGCATTTATATCTGTCTCACCATTCAATCCTGTTCCTGGTATTGCGGTTATTCCCTTTATTCTTCCGATTCTATCATCTATAGATTCGCCAATACCAGAATCATTAATACCACCATCGGTATTAGAACCACCGCCGCCACCACCTGGATAAATTCCAGGTGTAATTATGACCTCATCACCACCATCATCGTCACCAATGATCACGCGATCATCAGGTGTAATGATAATATCTTGGGGAGTATCATCTCCTGCTCCTCCATCATCATCACCACCACCATCATCACCATCATCAATACCACCATCATCAATTGGAGTTGGATCAATTATATCATCAGGAGTTCCTGGCGGATACTTTTCCCACGTACCATCCCCCCTCTTAACAATTGTCCAATCCTTTGGTGCCCAAACTCTACCATCTCCGCCCAGATCACCATCTGGTCTTGAAATAAATCCAGATCCAGAGTCTTCAATTACAACTCGTCTAACTCTTAATGTTGGTTCTCCATCATCACCCACTCCACCATCTCTTTCCATCTCAACTTTGGCACGTACACCACTACCTTTACCACAATTGTCAGATATATCTACAAACGGTGCTTTACTATATCCCAATCCAGGAGCAATAAGATCAACCCCAAGTAAATCTCCTGCAGCACTAACTATAGCGTTTCCTCTCGCTCCAGATCCGCCGCCTCCCCAAAAAGTTATATTGGGAGGACCACAAAAAACAGGACCAATATTACAACCATTTGCAGCATTAACTGCACCACTAATCAGACCACCAAAATCAATACTAGTAAGATTATCAATATCAACCAAATTTGCTGCATTAGCAGCTAAACTTTGAGCACTGTTAAGGATACCCTCGATATTGAACGTTGCTGGAGGTTTTGAACCCTCAAAAATATTCCACTCTCTTGTCTCTGGACATTCTTGACTCTCTTCACACGCAAGAAATCCAGCAATTTGCCCAAGAATACCTAAGATAGATCCAGCAATGCTAAATGCACCACCAATCAAAGAAGATAAAGAGTTGATAATAGAATCAATAGCACCACCCAGAGCACCAAGAACATTACCAAGAAGTGATCCAACAAAATTTTGAACAGCACATGCAGGAACGTTGATGTACCTATTCAACATTTGACCTAAGAAGTTGCCAACAAGACCTTTCAAATTGCCAATCATTCTATTGAATAGACAAACAATCAATTCAATAAGTGCGTCTTTTGCAACTTTTGCCTTGTCCCTATCTGGTGGATTGATTAATTCATAAAGTTTTTTAGTCTCTTCATTAATCTTCTCTTCAACAAATTTTCTGATGTCTTTAAATAAATTTTTTAATCCAAGCGATACAAACTCAGATGCCTCAGCAATTTTTTCTTGAATCCACTGCTGTTTTTCAGAGATCCATCCTTGGGCAGCATTCTGCCAAGTACTAAGTTGATCTTGTGCTCTTTCTACTTTCGCAATCAACTCTTGCATAGACTTCTGAATAGAAGTCATAGGAACCTTCTCACAATCTGTAGGAGACTCTAAAGAATATGCAGGTTCCGCCATCATTGTCTTATCAGACAAAGATGCCATATTTGGGTAATATAAACCTTCAAGAGGTTTACCTGGAGAAAGAGGAATAGAATAACCAGATACTAAATCAGTATTAATATATCCAGAATATGGTGAATTTCCTTTATTCTCTGCTTGAGTTTTTGGAAGGAGTAGATGATCATTATTGATTAGAGTACCAATATGCATTGGACCCCTCTTATTAACAGGATCTACCCAAATACCCCAGATAATACTCCCCTGAGTAATGCCAGGAGACAATCCTGTCATTTTATGTCCACTACCAGCAGAGGTTCCGTTGACTTGAACCCAGGGAAGCTGATCATCAGGATATCTGCTTTTATCTTCGTTATGAACTCCTTCAATACGAACTTTGACTCGATACCCATGATTTTTGACACTCTCTCTACCACCGAGCAATTCATCATCTCTCTCCCACACTTCTCTAGGAGCAACGATGCCTTGCCAGTAATTATAGAGATTACCCTCTAATGGAGAGTTTTCATGAGGTCTTCGAGCCATTTCAATTCAAATTAGTTATCGTGAATCTTGCATTCAAGTGCAGATGGATTTTGATCGCAATAAAGTTCAAGTGGAGTGGGATCATGATGATCTCCCGCTTCGATTTCTTCTTTATGATGATCTACCCAATCTTCGAGGTCGTGTAATTCTTCCTCGACGTGACGACGTTGTTGTGGAGAGGTAGTAGGATCCTCAAGGATCTTTTTATCTGCCTCAATGTGTTGTTCGATGTTATCCATAATAGTTGATGGATTTAATTGTATTTATAGTAATTATAGATCGGTTTTAACCCCTTGTCATCCACTAAAGATTATAATCGTTAGGATTGAAGTCAGGATCATCGTATTGTGGGGTTAAATCAACATTACCAACAGAACTTTGTGTGTGATCTACAACATTAGCAGGATATCTAACTTCACCCTGTCCAACAGTATCTGCCCAATTGCTGTTAACAGATCCAGATCCAGAAGATTCTTGATTCTTGGGTTTTCTTCCATAAGAATCCCTAATCAAGTGCATTTTAGTAAATGTAAATTTTGGTGTTAGATGTGTACAAACATCACATACAATGTAAAGTCCACTCAGTTCTTTATCTACACTCGTCTCGTCTTTTGCACTCTGTTCTGGGAAGTCACAATGAACTAATTGACCTGCTCGTATAGAATAATCACCAGCAATAACAATATCTAAACTCAAAGTAAATAACTTATTGTATGTCATTGCAGATTGTGCTACGACATCTTCTAAAACTGGATTTGATTCTGTCTGCTTCTCAATCTGTTCCGTTACATTTCCTGAGGGCAATTCTCCTTTATGATCCCTTCTAGTAATCGTTCTTGATACTGGAGAACTAAAAACGTTTATAAAATCCTCATACAATTTAGGGAACTCAAATCCACCATGAACTTTTTGCTCATCAGATTCAACTTCTTGTGCTAGGCTATTAAACATTTGAGTGTAAGTATCAAATGTTTTTAATTTAGTTCCGTAACTACCCGCTTTAAGATTCTGACTTACGTTTATTGCTCTACTTGCATCAAAAGAAACTATTTTTCCATCATATCCTGTTGCTAACTCTGTGGTGGAATTATATAAGTAAGACTTATAGTCACCCTCACCATCATCAAATAAGTTGTCTATAGATCTAAAGTTAAAACCTTCATAAGTTTCAAAAAAGAGATATCCTGCAGTCTTTTTAGATGCCTGAGATATTCCCTCAACAGCCATCCTCATTATGACTGTCATAGCTGAATCACCCTTTCCTTCATAATTTACATTATTTGCAGTAGCATCTATATTAATATTCTTACTAGTTTTCAAATATTCATTTAAAATAAGAGATACAGACTGACTAAGTTCTCCGTCAAATCTTTCTTGAACAGTAGTTGATTCCAATCTATCTGCTATTAGTTCTCTGGATACCAAATCAATAGTATAAATTATAGATTCAGACGAGGACATTACATTTCTTATCTCAAGAATATAAAGAGCATTATCCCCAGCATATACCAACCTATTACCATAAGTATCTTCAACAGTAATATGTACCTTCTCGGATCCAGTCAGCTTCAACTCCTGTAAAACAGATACACTACTTTTTCCACCAGAATCACTTCCACCAGTGTCTACTATTACTGCAGTAAACCTAACAGAGCGATCAAGTATACTCTCATAGTAATCACATACAACTACACCAGCAGAGACATCAGCAGTCTCTCCTCCCTTTGAGAATATCTCAAATTTACTAATATTACCAGCTTGTGAATTTTGAAGAGGTGTCGCCATTTTACGCAGATATTACGGGTTGTTTAGTAGTAGTGACTGTTCTACCACGACGATTTATCGTGGTGGTCACCGTTCTGATTAAAGGAACTTCCTTAGTGATGACCGCAAGTTGAACACCAGTTTGTTCATATGAAGCATTTGATGCTACATTTGAAGATGACAGATTTGTATTAAGACTGGTCTGTATCGCCTTTGGTGGAGTTAATGATGCACCATGATTATTTACCCATTCAATAGGATTAATATAACTACTAAATTGTCCATTTGAACTTGGTGCTTGTTTTGATATCTCCCAATGTAAGTGAGGACCATACCTATCCAATCTACCAGAACCAGAACCACCAACTTGACCAAGTAATGCACCCGCTTTGAATTTTTTACCTACTCCTAATGCAGGTGGTCTATCTAAGTGACCAAAGAAGTGATAATGTCCATTTTTATCATCCTTCCATACAATCCAATATCCATATCCACCATCCTTACCTCTAGCACCAAGCACATCGTTTACATGTGTAACCTCACCATCTAGGTAGGCATACATTGGTGTGCCCGTTTTGGCAGCAATATCCAAGCCATTATGTGATCTAGTTCTACCATTCAGGGTTCTCAGACCAAAAGCAGAAGATATTGATGCTCCAGATCCTTTTGCAAATGGAGTAATAGATACGCTTGTTGAAGCGTTTGGATTTGCAACATTTCCTGCACCTGTGGTTCCAGTAGCAGGCATCAAAGCTCCTGTTCCACCTGCTAAAGGAATACCCTGAGATGCTTTCCTATTTCCCCCCCTAGCTTGTCTTGACAATCGTGATGCTTCTAGACCACTACGACCATCATTACCTGCAGTACTTGGAGTAGCTGCTGTTGCTGGTCCAAGCACAGTTTTCTCAGCAGTTGTCTTGATATCAGTAAGTACACCATTGGCAACCGTAGTAGCATCACGTACTAATGCAGATTGAATCTTACTGGTAACTTCTCTAAGTCTTTGTTGTGTCTGTGCAGGGTTTTCAACAACCATTCCACCAGACTGTAACTTTTGAAGAAGTTGTCTCAACATAGTCATAGGAGCTGGCAAGGCAGCATCAAAAAATGTAGTGAGATTTTTAGCAATGTCACCAATAACTCTTCGATCTGGTCTTCTACCTGCTAATAAATCAATACCAAGACTCATGATCTTGGATATCATACTATTATTTCTCTTATTTAATCTCTCTCTAGCCTTTTTAATTAACTCTAAAGGACCACCTTTTTTAACTACACCAAATATTTTTTGGAATATAGTTCTATTATCTTCTCCTGGATCATCCTTTGAGAGTTCTCTTTCTGCTGGAGTTTCCCGCTTATTGACATTAAACTGCTGTACTCTCGCACGTCTTATTCTCTCACGCTCTGCCTCTTCCTGTTTTTTTACATCTTCATCACCAATAGAACCACCTTGCGCCTTTGCTTCAACACTTTCAGCACCCTCTCCACCAGATTCAGTGCCAACAAGGACATTATAAAGACTCGCACCAATTTGGTCTCCGATAATACCACCAATTAATCCACCGATTGTTGCCCCTGCGCCACCAACAAGCAAGTTGCCAACAAAAGGAACAACAGATCCGACAATGCCACCAATAGCACCACCAAGGAATGTTCCAAGTGCTTGTCCTGCCGCTGCACCCACAGCAGCAGCTGCTGCTTTACCAACTGGTTCTTTAAATACTAAGGTTCTGATACCAAAGTCAATTAAAGGACCAACGATTGGAATTTTGCCTGCAATCCTACCAGCACCTCTAGCAGCAACTCTTCTAGCTCCACCACCAACAACCTGCCCAAATCTATTTTTAGCAGCATTTGCACCAAATCTACTGGCATATCTCTGCTGTGCAGATCTAGTAGTATTACTTGCCTGCTGAATCCTATCAAGTCTCCTTCCAGCACCTTCTCCAAATCTTTGTGCAAACTTTTTATCACCAAACCTTTGTCTATACCTTTGTTGAGTGCCAGCATTCACTCTTCTACCAGTTCTATCAAATCCAGGTCTCGTTGAACCTCTACCTTTTTTACCACCTAAAGGATTACTACCACCACTACTAAGCATAGCAGCGATAATAGCAAGATTCATAAATTTTACAAATAACCCCTGAAAGTCTTTTAACTTTTGAGCAGCATCCTCACCAAATAAATCCTCAGTTATTCCATTAATTTTATCAACTACACCATATCCAATGTCAATGAAAGATACTAATTTATCAAACAAACCAACTGAAAAATCTACAACAAAATCAAATAGTTTGCCTAATTGAATGGCTTTGGCAAACGCAAGCATCTGTGGTAAAAAATCTACCAGCTTTATAAGAAGATATCCACCAAGAATTTGCTTAAAAAAGTTTTTAATTCTTTCAAAAAATCCTATTTTTGGAAGAGACGGACCATCTTTTTTGTTTATTCTATCATCATCTTTTTTAGACTCCATAGAGTCTTCTCTATTCTTTCGTTTAAGATTCTCCTTATTTCTTTTCTGTAATTTTACCTTTTGAAGATTTATCTTTACAGTTTGTTTTAGAATAGTATGTATTTTTTTGGTTGTTCCTCTTATTTCTGAGACATCTTCATTAATTTTATCATCAATCTTTGTACCACCTACTTTAACAGCGGCGTCGTCATCATCACCTGGTACAATATTAACTAATCCTACTACACCCTTTTCTTTTCTGCTAGGTATAATTTTTGCTGTTGGCAAAAATGTTGCTGCTTTTGTACTGACAACAATATTGTCACCACTCTCAACACCAGGTAAAAGTTTAGCTGCAGATATTGCCATCTTACTCTACCCCCACTAATCCATACATCTCAATATTGGCAATTCTCTCTTCAGTTTGATAAAATGCTTCAAATGAAGGAATTTCTCTAGTTCCAGATCCAGTAGATCCCGTTGCCTTTGGACGAGGCAACTTCTGTGTCATGGCGGTGATATTCACAAACGGTTGTGGAGGTGGTGGAGGTGCTGTCATCGAAGGACTAGGAGCGACAGTCGCTGTTGTTGCTTGAGGTTTGGGTTCAGAATCACCCTTGGGTAATACTCCAGTAAATACAGCACTAGTTTGAGGAGTAGCTTGTTTTGTATTTGGTTGCTCCATTTCTCTCTCCTGACCACCACCAAATAAAGGTTCGGGTCTCATTTTTATAGAAGGAGCACTGGTTGGTTTTGTCTGTGGTTTTGATTTTGGTTTGTCCATGGGTCCATCACCCCACAGCATCCCCGAAGAAGGTGGTTCAGATAGACGTTGTTCAAGGGTTTTACCATCCTTCTTGAACTTTGGATCATATGGATTATCTAACCATCTTCTCTCCTGCCCAGATCCAATATCTGATGAGACCATCTGATATCTTGGTCCACCTGGATATCGTGTCATAGGTTCAGTAAGAGCCACATGTCGTCCATTGTCAGTTTTTTCACCAACTTTTAATTCAAGATGAACTCCACCTTCTGGTTGTTTTACTAATCCACCACCTTGTGCCATCATTATATTGCCGAATGGTGCCCATGATGGTTTATTTGTTCCACCACCTGCTTTATTCAGATTGAGGAAGAAAGGAGCACCAAACTTATCTACTGCTTTTTTAGATATTACAACCTCTCCTGGTTGTGCAACAATCATTTGAGTATCTTTACCAGCTCCCCTTACCCTCTTGCCAGTAGAATTTTTAACTTTACCACCATTAGGCATTGTTCTCTTCTTGGGAAGAGTTCCTCCACCAGAATATCCAGCAATCTGACCACCACCACTAAATCTTCCACCCAATACACTCATTGGATCGCCAGTAACTCCACCCATCTCAAGAGTGTCATTTAATTGTGTCTTACCCTCTGCTGCTTCTTTAGGATCTGCTGCGGGAGTATTTGCTTGCCGAATAGCACCCATAGCAGCAAGAGTAGGAATTAAAACTGCAGCACTCTTTAGTGGATTTGCTGCTATCAACTTAAGAAGTTTTGGTATACCCTTCTTAGCAATAGTAAATGTCAATTTGATAATAGTTCCCATCACTGTTCTAACCAATCTACCAATTGGATTAAAGAACAGAAGATATCCAGCTAATAGAGCAGGCCACCAATCACCAATAAATCTTATGAGACTCTTTATCTTTTTCTGATTCTCTTTATTTGCCAACCAATCAACTAATTTTATTAAAATTCTTCCCAGTAATATCTTTCCAATAAAATCAATTATTCTACCAAGAAGATCAAATACTGGAGTCAACATTCTTCTGGCAATTGCCATCGTCTTTTTGACGCCAGCTTCCAATAAATTCTCTCTATTTCCTCTACGAGTATTTTCTTTCTCTCTTCTCTCTTTTTGAAGTTGTTTACGGATAGCAGAATATTGACCCTCCATCAACTTCAGGATGGCATCACAAGTTTTACGGATAGCAGCTACATTCTCCGCAAGTGTTGCCTTTCTCTTTCTCTTCTCTGGTGTTGCAGGAGGTAATAATTTTTGAGGTGCCTCTGGTTGACCAGTAATAAAATTCTTTGCTTTTATCGCTGGTGCAGTTGGTCCATCGCCAGTTCTAATTCTCTTTTTATTTACTTTAAATCTACCAACCTTACCCTTTATTCTCTTAAATTCTTCTGCTAGGAGCATCTCCTCGTCCCTAGCAATATTAGACTTTCCTAAAGTAGATTTAATTACTTGCTCTTTTAAAAGAGACTGATACGTTCCATAATCAATATCAATAGCATCATCTAAACCAAGAATTCTTAAAATTCTTTCATCAACATCTTCACCAACGAGATCTTCTTCACCAACTCCTTCATAGAGTTTTTCGCTAATTGTTAAAGCACTACTCTTTTTCTTCTTTACCGCCTCTTCCGCTATGCCTGCACCCAGCATATCGTCATCATCACCATATCCCTCAAACTCACCTTCAGATTGAACTTGAGGTGGTTCTAGTTCTCTTTTCTCTACTTTTAATTTCTTTGCTACAGGAACCTTTGGCGGTGCCTTAGGTTTTGGTGGTTCTTTGGAAGCATTCTCAACATAATATTCCCAAAGATATAAGGCATACTGATTAAAAAGATCAAACTCACTTATATTTTGAGGACTGATGATAGATGGTGAAGGATAATCTTTTTCTGACTTATCCCACTCTCTAAGAAATATATCTACTACTCGATCATAATCAACATCATAAGCATCCCCAATCAAAATCTTAGACCGCTCCATATAACTGGAAACAGTCTGTCTAAACCCATTCTTTCTCTTAACAATACGAGAATAGGGAAGAAATTCTGATATAAACTTGGGTAACTTATTCGCCATTAGCTATTTGCTCTTTGCTGATCAGCTTTTAGTTTTTCTTCTTCCAAATGAGCCTTCAACAATGAAACATAAACTTCTCGCTCCCATGGTATTAGATTTTCAATCTCAGTTAATGAGTATTTATGGTACTGCAGTAACGCAAAATTCAACTTATAATAATTCTCTAAATCCATGTGAGAGAGGGCTATGCGAAAAAACTCGATAATCCCTCAAGAACTACTGTACTTTTTTTCTTGGTATTTGGATTAGTTACCTGAATCTCATGAGACAACTTAGGCATAGTCTCAAAGAATTTTTCAATCTTCTTGAACTGAGATGAATTCATCTGATCCAAAAATTCAACTACCTCCTTCTTAGTCAGGTCTTCAACTGCCCATGACTCTTCAGCAGTGAATACTTGACTAATACATGTGGCAATTAGATCAAAGGACTGTTCAACACTAATCTGATCTGTAAAATCAAAGTTACTCTTAATAAATTGATCCAATGATGGATACTTCATCTCCATCATCAAGGTGTCATCAATTTGAATATTTTTAGAGTGATCACTATTCTTAAGAACCTTAATTTGATCAATATCTATTTTGACGGGGACATATGTCTCCTCATCATCTGGACAAAGAACATTAACTTCCAATTCTTCACCCACAGATTTACCACGAATATTCAAAAAGAGATACTCAATATCAAATGTTGGTAGAGACTCTACAACAATACCTTCAGTTTTGATACAATTTTTAATTACTGTTTTAATAGCAGTTGTGATTTGCTTAGTATCTTCACTCTCTAATGCTAAAACAAGTAACTTCTCTTCTTTTACAAGAAATGGTCTATATTGAATGGTTTGTTCAGTGGAAGGCAACTCAAGTTCGTATGTAGGAGTTGATATAGTAGGTAATGGCATAAATCAAAATCAGGTAGTGTTATTTATAGGTTAAAAGTCGAATTTAAAATCCGTACTGAATGGTTGATATGTATTAAATAACTCGGCACTAGAGAACTCTGCTTGCAGAGCATTAGCATAACCTGCTCCAGTACCACTGAAGTTTGAATCAATTCCCGTAAGGAACGGAATTTCTGGAATACCTGGAGCAGTCGAACTAAACATTCTGGATGCAAATACATCGTCCGTTTGTCCCAGAGTTTGATCAATAAAATATCTTGTATATGATAGAGATACTGTCACTTTCAGTAACTGAGAAGCTTCATATGTAACTGGAACACTATTGATAGATTTGGGGAATACATCTACAAAATTATACACCATTGCATTTGTTCCAAAAGAACTTCCAGATCCCAAATCCTTCTCAAATTTAACAATCTTCATTCCACCTTTATAATCATCAGGATATTTTGCTCTCTGATGTATTTTATTTGCTAATTGAGAATCAGTATAAGTGTCTTCCCCAACAATAAACTTCATCCAATAGTCAAAATATCTGATTTGTAAGTAATTGCTATCTAAAGTAACCAAAAAAGTTAGTTCGATAGATTCATCATACAATCTTGAATATGCATGTCTCTCTACAATACCATGAAAATCTCTATTGGTCTCAACCGTGGCAATACTAGATCCAGGTAGAGATGCCTCTATACAAGTAAGTTCAAATAAATCCCGATCAAGTCCTGGTCTACCTTCACCACCAAGTTTATTTGGAGATGCCAATAGAACAGAATACACTGATGTAAACGCAGGATTTAATATCCTACTCTTCAGCGTATTCATTGATACGCCTGCATTAAGACCTACATTGAACATCTAAATAAAAGTATTACATCTATATTATATGTAGTCAACTTAATGAAAGAAAGTATAAAAAGTAGATATTACCCATCATATCCTAAAAAATATAAGGGTAATCCAAACAATATCATATGTAGAAGTAGTTGGGAACGTAAATTTTGTTCCTGGTGTGACTTGAATGAGAATATAGTTGAGTGGGCAAGCGAAGAATTTTGTATACCTTACCTGTCGCCAATTGACGGAAGAGTTCATAGATACTTCCCAGACTTTTTAATAAAAGTAAAAGAGAAGACAGGTTTTACAAAAACCTATGTAATTGAAGTAAAACCTAAAAAACAGACCGAACCACCAAAGAGAAAGTCTAGAGTGACAAAATCATTTATCTATGAAGCAAAGACTTATGAAATCAATAAGGCAAAGTGGAAGGCAGCAGAAGAATGGTGTAAAGATAGAAAGTTGGAATTTAGGATTATAACAGAAGACGAATTAGGAATCAAATGACCCTATTTGAAGATCTAAGAGAAGAAGTAGATATGGAAGAGGGGAGATCTCCCTTCTTTTATAGGAGAGCATTTAGAAGACTCACGAAAAGATATGCTTCTCAACCAGATCTTTTTGTTAGGGATGAAAGAAAAGATGACAGTGAAGATGAAGATAATAGAGATAACAATCTTTTAAGAAGATTCCCCAGGCAAGGACATCTTTTTATGTTTGAATATACATCAGAGAAGGATAACGTATCAGTATTTGATCCATTCCCTTTAGTTTACTGCATAAGTAGTGATGGTAGAACATTTCAGGGGTGCAATTTACACTTTATCCATCCACTCAAAAGAAATATAGTTGTAGAAAATTTAAAGAATGACAAATTGACATTACCCTACAATTCCATATCTAAATATAACATAAGTCAAGTGCGAGGTTTATTCTTAGATATCGCAATCGAAGAATGGACTACAGCATCTACTCTGCCCATTGAAGACTTCGTTGAGATCAGAGACGGCAAACCTCGATCCGTGAATGCAAGAGATGTATGGAAAAAGAACAATCGTTCTTTTAGAAAAATGTTACGTGGGGCACGGATATACAAAGGTTACGGCAAAAACGACAAGGACTTTAGGTAAACAGAATGGCAAGAGATAGAAAAAAGACTTCAGTAACCACTTTGGGTGGCGGTGATTTTAGAAATCTTCCAGATGAATTTTCTCAGGGAGATACAGTATATGTTTCCCCCACAATCAAAATGGCGACAAAGCAGAACATTGAATATGTATCTGTTTATAATCCTAAAACTAAAGAAACTCATCTTTTTAGACAAAGATATAGTATAACTGGTCCAACAGTAATTGATTATGACCAAGATTATATTGGAAAAAGAAATGCAGATAATACTTATACGACGAACGCTGATACTTCTGCAGGTTTTATGAATGATGAGTCTAGATCTGCTTTAGCAAATGATAAAGCAGTTCAAGACAGTCTTGAAAATAATAGGAATTATACTTATAGAACAGGATATGCACTAGACAACGACGGAGAAAAACCAACACCAGTTCAAACATCAGAAGCACTTATTATTCCATCTACACCAGATCCACCAACAGCAGATCCACAAACTGGAGATGCAGATGATGGTGGAGATGGTTCTACATTAGCAACTCTTCAGAGTGTAGTTGATGATAATGGTGTTCAACAAGCAGCTGAAGCAGGTAATTTATCTGAAGACCTCAGATATCCAGTCGGTAGTCCAACATATCTAAGATCAGACTATATTAGATTCTCCGCCGTAAAATATGAACCAGCATCAATCAGTACTGATACTTTTGCAATATCATTCAATACTGGAGAAGTTTTAGGTGCTTCGGTATATCTACCAATACAAGGTGGTATATCAGATTCAAATGGAGTTGGGTGGAATGAAGAAGTCATAAATCCAATTCAAATCGCTGGTGCTGATTTAGCCATGAGAACCATGGGTGAAGGTGGTAAGGGTTTGATGGACGCTGCCCAGGATCTTGTCGATAAAGTTGCTGGGAACAATGAGGCAGTAAAAGCAGCAATTAAAGGATCTGTTACAGAGTCTGCAATTGGTGCGAACATATTACCAAGAACCAGTAGAGCAATTTTTAACCCAAATACAGAACTTCTCTTCAATGGTCCTCAATTAAGAGCATTCACATTTACATTCAAACTTTTACCAAGAAATGCCACAGAGGCAGCAAATATTAAAAAAATCATTAGATTTTTTAAAGTGAATATGGCAGCAAGAACAACAAAATCGGAACTGTTCTTGAAAGCACCCAATATATTCAGAATTGAATATATACACAAGGAAGAAGAAAACCATAGAGGTCTAAATTTAATCAAAGACTGTGCTCTTCAAAACTTCTCTGTTGACTACACTCCAGATGGATCATATATGACGGTTGGTGATGACTCTGAGGGAACTATGTTCTCATACAATCTAACCATGAGTTTTATGGAACTTGTTCCAGTTTACTCCGAAGATTACGACGACGAAAAAGCAGGAAATCATCCAATCGGTTACTAAAAAATGGCAAATTATTTCAGTTACGTACCATTTATAGCATATATCTCTAGGGATACTGAACGCTCGTCTCTAGGAGATTATACTGTTGTAAAGAATTTATTTAAGAGAGCAAAAATACGTGAGGATATATTCCAGAACTTAAGTTACTTCGATAAGTATCAAATAAAAGGTGATGAAAGACCTGATGAAGTAGCGACTAAGATCTACAATGATGCTAGTTTGGATTGGGTGGTTCTACTATCAAATAATATTCAGAATGTTTATGATGAATGGCCTAAAACACAGCAAGCATTTGATAAGTACTTATTAAGCAAATATAAAACATATGAGAATCTTTATAGTGGAATACATCATTATGAGACCCTGAAGACAACTACAAGAGATGGTCAAACCATAGTAGAGACTGGTGTAGAAGTTAACGAAGGATTTTTTAAGGCACCAGAGTATGAGATCGAACTGGATCCAAATGTCGTCCTGCCATCAGAAATACCAGGGGATTTTGCAGCAGCAACCGCAGAATACGACGCAAACACTGGAGAAGTAACAAAATTAACCCTAACAAATGTTGGATCTGGTTACACAGGTTTTGCTGAAGCATCCATAGAACCACCACCACAACCAGTAACAGCTACTGCAACATGTCAATTAAATGTGCCACCAGATGACCGAGAAGTTGGTACAATAACAATTGTTAATAGTGGTAGTGGATATAATTATCAACCAATAGCAACATTCAGTGATCCACCACCAACTGTCACTGCAGTTTTAGAACCAGTTATTGGTGTTGGAGGATCAATTCAAAGTGTTGGTATCACATCTGCTGGGGATGGATACACATTTACACCTATAATAACCTTCCCACCTCCACCAAACATTATTGAGAGTGCAATATTTGTATCTGCTAGTCCATTTACTGTAGAAACTGGGTTTGAAGGTTGGTTTTTAGATGCTCTTGGAAAAAAATTATTCAGTGCTCATGGTGCAAACTCATATACAAATGGTGTAATTCAACAATATGAATTTACTACATCACATGACATGTCAACTGGTTCTTTAGTGAGATCAAGAACTTTAAACTTTGATGGATTAACATTTGAATACTGTACTGGTGTAGAATTCAAACCAGACGGAACAAGAATGTATGTAAGTGGTCTTACAAACTCTGGTAATAAAATAGCACAGTATGACTTGTCTACTGCATGGGATATTAGTACAGCATCTCTTGATACTAGTGTATCAATGCCTTCGATGTCGGGTGTAAGAATACAAGATACTGGAGAGCATATATTCATTCTTGATAACCAAGATCCTGATACGATTAAAAAATATAATTTGGCAACGAATTGGGACATCGCAACTATGTTCCCACTTCCAGTTCAGACAGCAAATATATCAATTATTTGTCAACCAAATGAATCATCTATTCGCGGATTCTCCTTCAAGGATGATGGTTCAAAACTATACGTATCTGGAACAGATAACAATTCAACGTTTGTTATAGTACTGGCAAATAATTGGGATATCTCTGGTCTAACTTTACTTGGAGTATTAAACGTACAAAGTGCTAGTGGAGATTCCACTCCACTAGACGTGTTTACAAACCCAACAGAGACTTTGTTCTTCATTGGTGGTTCAATTAATAGAAAGATATACACATATGATACTGATGTAACAGCAACAGCAACATGCAATGTTGGTGTTGGAACTAGAGCAGAGACTATCGTAAATGTAACCGTAACAAAACCTGGATCTGGATACACTTCCACACCAGCACCAACCATACAAATACAAGCACCAATTCCTCACAGAACAGCAAAAGGTTATACTTTAGTCACGAATGGATCTGTTGTTGGAATTGTTATGCAAGATCGCGGATACAATTACAGATCTGCCCCAACCATAACAATACAAGATCCACTATCTGCAATCACAGCAAAAGCACTGGTAAAACCAGAGGGAGGAGTAATTAAAGAATTAAAGATACTTGATCCAGGAAGAGGGTACAATTCCGCCCCACAAGTATTTTTCAGTAAACCAGGACCACTCTATATTCCAACAAAAAATGAAGTTTTTGAAAGAAATGGTCAAGAATGGAAGTATGATGGATTTAATTGGAGAAAGAGACTAACTTTTGGAACAATATATTATGACGATATTGCAGATGACCTGATAGAAATACCTGGTGCAATTGCAGCAACAGCAATTACAAATTATCAATATGAAGATAGATTAGAAGCAGAGAAGAGATCAATATATCTGTTAAAACCAGAGTATTTGAATTTACTGTACAATGACCTAGATGAAATCATGCCATACAAAAAAGGTTCCCGACAATATGTGTCTGAGAACCTTAAGAAAGGTGATAACCCTAGATTGTATGATTAATCTACCTCAACTCTCAGCGAGTTTTTGGAAGTAACTAAGAGCGTCATCTTCTTCATCAGTAGAATTAGAAGGACTCTTTGCCATGATATCAGGAGAATTGAATCCACCATCTGAAGGAAGATTATCAAGTTCTTTCTTCAGATCTGCAGGAAGTTCAGACTCCTGTTGGCGATTACCAAAACTAGGACTGAAGTTACCGCGCATGTTATCTTCATCTTGCACTTCTTCATCCTGAAGACGAGGAGTGCCTTTTCGACCAAGAACATAGTCCAGACGAGTCTGGAGTTGTTCATAAGACTTAAACTGATCCGCTGCAGTCATGGCAGTAAGTGAATACTGCTTCTTCCACAGTGCTTCAAGAGCATCATCATCATCCAAAAGGATGTTAGGAGAATCAAACTCAGACTTATCGTAATTCCAATAACCATCAACCTTACGAATCTTCAATTTGAAGTTTGCACCCTGCCAAAAATCAAAGGGGTTGATAGGTGTTTCATCTTCAAACTCAGGTTGCATTGCTGCCATAACCTTGTCGAAGATCTTCTTACCAAATTTGAATAGGAAAACTTGTCCTTCATTCTGAGGATTAGCAGGATCCTTTACAACATAGATGTTGCTATAGTAGGACAGTTTACGCTTTTGTTTGCGTACAATCTCTTTGTTTTTATCACTGCCACTGTTCCAAAGAGTGCGATTATATTCGGACACAGGATCTTTCTGACCAAGAGTAGTCAGAGAGTTCTCAATGTACCAACCACCAGGACCTTGGAATCCATGAGAGTACATCTTCACCCAAGGAAGATCTTCTCCATCAGGAGCAGGAAGGAATCGGATTACGGCATAACCATTACCCGTCTTATCCATTTCAGGTTTCCAGAGACGATCATCACCGCCACTAGAGTTGCTATTCATCTTCTCAACTTCTTTAACAAGTTTGGAAGTCAAAGAACCAAGAGAAGACTGTTTTTTGAGATTAGCAAAAGACATTCGGATTACCTCGTATTTGTTTGTATTCGGCTTTTGTGTACCCTAGGGCACTTGCGGCGAGTACGGACCTATATTAGTGCAAGTGCCCGTGGTTGTCAATCGATATTTCCAGTCTTCTCAACCTGATCTTTCATGTGATCGATTAATTTTTCCATATTACGGAATATCACGTTCATATCAACATCTTCAGACATGCCAAGCATAGCAGCAGACTTTGTAATATGCTGTTTCATCTTGATCGCCTCTGGATCATCAGATAAAGAGAGTCTAGCATACAATACTTTTTGTTTGTCAATAAGAGTTTTAAGCAATTCTACATGATCAAGTTTATCTTGCTTGTTCATGCTATAAAAGCTAAACATCTTACTATATAATTTTTCTTGCAATTCGTTGATATGGACAATTTCTGCCCTTACGACCTCTGAATCAAAAAACGTCATAAAACGCAGTCCTTTAAAATTTTACGAAATTTGAATATATCAATATTTAGGAATGGATCGTATTTCCTCATCGTTTTTGATATTGTCTCCCATACGGGATCTTCCAACTTTTTATCAAAATTACGTCTAAATGACAAAATACGATCTAGTATAATTAAGGTTTCTACTGAAATATGCCCTTGGAGATGCAATTTCAATAATCTAGGATGTTGACCAGATTTGACCTCAAATAGAGAATCTAAATCTGTGTTTACGAGCATATTTTCAACTTCTTCTCTAAAAAGATAGCTTAGACTTTGAACTCTTTTTTGCCATCCAGTATATGCAGATTCTCCTTCACGAATCATTTGACCGATCCAAGTGCTCTCACCAGAACTAATGAAGTTTGACACAAAAAAGTCAACAACCTCTTTGTCGTTTTTTTGCCGACTCATTTTTTCAAACCAATACCTATCCTTCCTTTTATAAAAGGATTGAAGGGAAGCACGAGTCTTCCCACAGTATTTGTGGTAGTCGTATTTATCTTTAGTGAAGTGTTGCTTCAACCCCAGATAAGTTTTATATACGTCAAAGGGAGTCATTTTAACAAAAAGGGTTTTCACGTAATTTTCCCCGCGATAAATTTTCCGACTTTTTCTGAATTAAAAGATCAATTTCGCTCTAGAGGTTCGCTTGAGGAAGTTCAACTCCATCGCATCATACTTTATCTTCTCCTTCAAAGGTTTAGATATTAGTTTAGGGACAGACTCTAAGTCAATACTATTACACTCACAAAAATAAATGATAGCATCAATGTAATTCATGTCTCTATTATCTCTAACTAAAACCTCAATCTCTTGAGCAAATTTAGCAGGACAAAAAAACTTTTTCTCTAGTGCCTTCTCAAATTCATCTTCGATTTTACTGGGCATAAGTCTCCAGCTTGTAGTTAACAAACTCTCTAATGTATTCTTGTAGTAACTTGATGTATTTTGTTTTGTCAGTTTCTTCATAAACAACGCACTCTCCATTTTCACATGCCATAATAATGACAAGTTTTTTTACACTAATACCAGTAAGTTCATAGAGCATACACCCATACGCCATGCACTGAACGAAGTAATGCTCAATCCACTCTACTGGTTTTGGTTTCTTTGAAGTCTTAAAATCAATAATTGCTAACTCGCCATCGAATTCAGCAATACAGTCTACAGTGCCAGCAATTCCTAGCACCTTACTATATAGAGACTTTTCTAGTGCGTGAATGTTATTAATCTTATTGAGTTCTGGTTTGGCAATCTTAAAAAGATAATCCGATAAAGGTTGAACCTTTGGAAGATCTATATTTTTTAAGTAACACTCAGTAAGAGTGTGCATGTCAGTGCCACGACTAGTGGACTGCTTAGTAATCTTATCTGCTTTTGCATCACCGACTTTCTTCCTCCAGTCAATAAAGATCTGTCGATTCTTATGACTAGTAATAGATGTGATGGAGACCAACTTTAGAAGATCTCCATCATCTGGAACAGAATAATAACGGACTCCATCAATAGTCTCTCGACTTAATTGTGGAAGATCAGTTTCAACATGATTAAACATCAATAACCCAATTCGTGTTTTGCAATAAGGTATTCTTTACAGAGACCAGAACGAACAATATCTTCGAGCCCAAACTCAATGATATCAAACGAGGGCATGACCCTAAGAATCTTCATAAAGTCTACAATTCCATTTCTCTCATTAGTTTTTTGCAAATCAGATTGAGATGCATCACCACAGAAACAAATCTTTGTATTCTCACCTGCCCTTGTAATTATACTATCAAGTTCGTGAAAGTTCAAGTTTTGGAATTCATCAACAATAATAATTGCTTTATCCAGCGTAGTTCCACGAAGGAATGAGGTGGACCAAAAACTTACCGTGCCCTGAGTCTTCAAGTTACCATACAGCATCTCAAAGTCTGCATCAGTTGCCATCTGGAACATGTACTTGACCATGTTCTTATATGGGATCTGATAGATGTCTGCCTTGTCTTCATGAGTTCCAGGAAGGAATCCAATTTCTCTGGTAGCAACTAAAGAGCGGACGATATAAATCTTTTCGTATGGTGTATTATCATCTAAAACATCACGCAGAGCATTATAAAATGTGATAAATGTTTTTCCTGTACCAGCAGCACCATAAGCAACCAAGTTTTTATCAGCACTAAAAGAATCAAATAAAACTGCTTGATTGTCTGTAAGAGGTTCAATATCAAGTAAGAACTCAGTATTGATTGGTTTTCTCCTCTTCATCTGCTTAGCAGTCATACCAACACCGATTGGTTGCAGTTCAGTCCTTCTCTTTCTTGCCATAGATTTTTATCTGGTAGAGGGTTGATTGTTATTTAGAACATGATGCCACAAAAATTTAGCAGCACCAACTGAGATGCCGCCATCATGGCACACAGGATCAATGTAAAAATTTACATCTGGAAACTCCTTCAAATACTCATAGTTATTCACGCAGTTCAGAAAGTAACCGCCTGACAATACAATATTTTTAGTCTCTGTTTTATTAAGCAATTGATTAATTAATCGAATGGTGTGTTCTCTTGTCTCTTCTTGAGCTTTTTTAGCTAAATCAGAGGCAATTTCAAAGTCAATTCCTGGTGGTTCGTCGTCATAGGGAGTGTAGTTTGAGTTTCCGACACATGTCCTATAAGTATTTAATATTTTTTGATTGTCTGTAATCCAAGTGTCGGTCTCTTCGTTATATTTAAACCAACTACCAGAAAATCTATCCGAGTTACCATAGGAAGATAGTCCCATAGCTTTACCTGGTTCCAAATTAAGAACTCCCTGTAGACTATTAAAAATCCATCCACAACTAACTGTAGATGACATTACATCAGTTTCATTTATTTTATAGTTTGTATACTCTCGTTCAAGAGCATCCCATGCATAATAAACTTTTTTAAGAACATCATACTTACCTTGAGTGAAGTAGTACATAGACTCTCCCTCTTTGCGATCAAGGAATGAAACTCCTCCACCATCAAGAATCAAAGCGGCAGCTTCGTCAAATCCAGAACAATAAAATGCGCTGCAGGCATGGTAAAGATGATGTTCCCAATTGTAATGTATTTGATTGAATGTTAAACCATATCTTTCTAGATCAAGAATAATATCATCAATCAAATCTGCATCGGGATAATCACAGTCACCTGACTTACCCCAAGAGGCAAATATCACATGGTCTATGTGAGTGGTATAGTTTTTAAGGTCACCTAAACATTTTTTATCATCACCATACACCCACTCTTCCTCTTTTCTACCGCTGTACCTATCATCTTCCAGATAATATACCACCTGATCATCATGCATCAGAGCAATAGATGCATGATGTGATATATTAATTCCAAGAATAAACATGCTTAAAGTTTTTTAACTGTAGATCCAGGTGCTTTTTGTGCTTTACCAAGAACCTCATTCCATTCTGGTTTTTGCTTGATCAATCTGGACTGCCAATCACTAATCTCAACCCCCAGTCCAGGAGAATTCTCAGGAGTAAAGTAACGCTCCCAATCTGGATTATCAATCTTCCACTGATCCCAATCGTGAATACTCATCTTCACATCTTTGGTTTCACCAGTCTCCTTATGCCTAACAGGATATGTTGCCATTACTTCCACTCCAATGCTTCTGAGATGATCGGGAACTGCCCAATGAAGATGGCACGAATGTCTTCAGCAAGTTCCATGTGTTCCTTCTGTGTGCCGTTTGCAGTACGCAGATCCAGGTAATGTGCCCATGAGCGAACATTACCGCTCATGTAGAGTCTTGTTTGCGTGTTTTGTGGAAGCACAAAACGAGCACACTCCTTTGCCACACCTTTGTCAAGCAGTGCATTATAAACTTCAAGACTTTGCTTGAAGTGTTCTGCAATCATCGCCTCCATGTATGCTTTATCGCGTGGATTGATATCATCAATAGAGTTTTGACGATTCTTTGTATCCTGACGACGAAGATCTGGGATAGGAATTTCTAATTGAAGTTCCTTACTATCAGCATAGCGTTGTGAAAACTGCTGATATGTGAACGAACGGTGCCGCAGCACTTGAGTTGCTACTGCAAGTGAGGTATTTAGTTCAACCGTCATGAATGCGTGCTCAAAGATGCTCCAATGACGATGCTTAATGCAATATTTCAGGAGTCCAGCAAAACTATCGTTGTCCTGGTTCTTTGGGTTTGAAACACGGGCACAGTATGCAATCTGCTTCTCCGCATCAGGGGTAACACTGATAAGTTTTGCGCTCATTTAATTCTCCAAATAATCTTTAAAAATTTCTAGGGCACTATTCCAATGAAGGAATTGCCCTGCTTGATTCATCGGTACAAAGCAAAGAGTCCACCGTCCAAGAGGACTTGGGTTACTAGTTCCATGTAACATACCAACGTTAACTAAACTTGGTTTGTTGGTGTTTGCTTCGTAAAGTAATTCACAATCCTCTTCATTCGCCCAAAGGTTATCATGAAATTCAGAGGTGACATCAGTATATCCCTCCATCTTTTTTCTATAGGTTTTATCAGACTTCCACCATTGTATCATACCTTCCTCTGGACCCCAAGTAATATTAATCTTGGCGTGCATAGTGTACATACCATGATCAGTATGAATAGGAATCTTAGAATATGGTGGTGTGTAAAATACTTCCTTCAGTGCTAGAGTAAGACCGAGATCATTGAACCATTCTTCTACTGGATAAAATGGATAATCATTTATGTAGAAATGCTTTACCTGACTACCATGCTTCTTAAAAATATCTAAAGGAGCAATCGTAAACGGAAGATTGATATACCTGTGATACCAATTTTTAATCGCAGTATCCATCGTCATCGTTATAAATTTCGTCGTAATCTAGAAGTGGTATAGGACTATAATTAGAATCTTCAGTCTTGTAAGCATCTACATCTGAGTAAACTTCAGATTCAATCTCATTTACTAATGTTTTTAACTGCTGTAGAAGTGATTTTAATTTATCTCTTTCCATATATTACTAGAGATACTTGTCCTACATTATAGTACAAAAAAAGAGGGGTCGCAACCCCTCTCATTTATTTGTTATGATCACTTTCTATAAGTGTTACCACGATAGTTGAATGTACCGTGAGTTTCCTTTGCTTCGTGACTACCAACTTTATATTCTACGCCACGATAAGAGGCGTGAAGAATTTGTGCGTCGTGAAGAGCAGATGCTTTTTGAATCTGCTTACGAATGAGATTGAGTGTGTTCATGATTGACTCCTAAAAGAATGGAAAGTTAACCTTCTCTGCTTACGCAGGATCCGTTTTCCCGTTCCTTCAGTCGTTTGCGCCCCAGTAGCACTCTGGTACAGATTCCTTTACGGTCTCTATCAGTTCTACCACCACTTGTGGAGGTAGTTCTGATCTGTTTGCTTTGATCCTGAGCATAATAGCATCAGCATCAGCACACGCCATTTGTGAATAGAGTAGTAACTCAAACATGGGGTGAACGCTCCGTTCCGCGACTTACTTGCGTCTTATGTATACAACCCGTCGCATTGACCTTCCACTTTTGTCTTGAGATACCCAATTAGATTCAACTTTGATCGAAGATCAAGGTGTGGATCTGCTTGGATCTCTACTCGTCTCTGGAGGAACCTTTCACAGGACATGTGCCACCCGTAGGGGTTGCCGTCATTATGATGGGCAAGGGTCAATGCCAGCAGGATGCTGATCATAAGATGAACGTATGGGTATTATAAACCCTATGATCTATATAGTCAACCAGTTTGGTATAACGCTATACCATTTTATACAACTTCATCATGATCAAAAAAGAATACTTGCGTCAACCTACCAGTCTCTGGAGTGTCCCCGAACCCAGGAACAATGCTTCTATGAAGTAAATCACCACGATACAAAACCATTCTATTATAAACATTACCAACCATTGTGATCAGGTTCTCATCGTTATCAAAGATTCCCGTACCAGAATCAATAGGAGCATTCGGCGTCAAATATAAAACTCCCGCCCACTGACTCTTGTCCTTGTGTATCCAAGTCTTTTCATTCTCTAAGCATAATTGAAAACTAAAGCAGTCCATATTCTTTCTAAATTGAACGGGACCATACTCAAGCATGTTACCAAAGATACGATCCAATTTATCTCCAATCATCTCTTGGTAACTCAAGTCCGCAGCGTCAGACCTAACCCCAGGAAAAGTTCCTGTAGTTTTAAAATCAATTTGCAAAGCAGAATTCCTGACAACATCAGGGTTATCTAAAAAATCATCAACAACAATAGTATTAACTCTCACAAGTACATTCCCTGGTCGCTCATGTACTTGAGAGTTTCCTTCAAATTACCACGATGATCTAGTCCAATGGAGATCTGAGGATACTCTGCTTCAGTACCAAACTCGGCACGAAATTGTCTGTCACTAAAGTCAACACCAAGCAAAAACTGTCTTACGTCTTGCCCACATGCTTCTAGAACCATAACTGCACGTTCAGATTCTTGACTACCGTTACCATAAACTAATGCTTGAATCATTTGTTTTCGTGGTTATACTCAATTACAATTTTTTCGTGTTTGGTAGTTCTATCAGAAACATAATAATGTTTTGCTTCCCCACCTAAAATCTTACACACATTATCTAGTTGTGTTTTCACAGCAAATTTTCTAAAGTCTTCGTCAATCACGTTGCCTCCAATCATCAGGTTTATCGCGTTGGAACCAGTCTACAATTTCATCTGCAGATTCAAACCCCGTTTTATGATTAGATGGGTCGGGGTCTCCTAGTCCCATCTTATTCATAAAATCATCAATGCTGCCCTCTTCGATGCCATTGGACTGACGACGCGCTTTGTTCAACCAGTCTCTAGCAGTGGTATGTGCTTTAGCAAGTTTCTCTGCCCAAATCATCTCTGACAATTCTACTTGCTCGTTGTTCGCAATCTTCTTACAAATACCTTCAAGGCGAAGTCGGTATTGAGTAGATAACATTTACTTCTTTGTTTGTGATTTATTTATTCTGTATAAGTCAGCCATAACCTCGTTAAGTTTGTTGGCACGACCTTGATAATAATCAAACTGTTCACTAAGAGATTCAAAAATATCACTCACAATGATTATTGGTTCAACATCATCATCGAAGTAACTCTGAATTGCTTCCTTTAAATACCTTTTCCTATTCCACTCAGGGGAATATGGTTTATAGTTAGCCATAATGTATGTTATTCATAACGGGATTATAGATCAAACTATTACGATTGTCAACTAGTGTTCCTTGTATTTGTCAGGATTCTTTTTTACATCGTATATAAAATAACCAAAGGGGACCAATAAAAATGTCCCCAATAAAGATCCAACCAAAGCAGGATCAAATAGTGTCAGTATCTTGTGAATCATTGTCCTCTCCATATTCATCTAAGAGATCTTTGACAAGTGTTTCACTCCCATCTAGATTTTTAATTTCATAGATAGGAGACTTCATATACTTCTTTAGTTTTTTGTATTCTTTAATGAGTTTTTCAACCTCTTCTTTTTGCACAAAGACTTTTGCCTTACCATCACCAAATCCGCCAGACATATTGCCTCCTATTTTTTATCCTTAGTCTTGACAGTGTTGCCCCAGAGTTTTGGATTTGCTCTACCTTCAGATTGTGTCATGGTTACAAAATCATTGCGGTATTTGTCCCAATACTCATCAAATATATCAACCTGCTTTCCAGCAGTTACTAGATCGTAACAAGATACACCGTCTTTTTTATACTCTACCAAATAACAAGTATATGGGAGTGATCTATCTTCAGCAGCATTCGCATCACAGTTCTGCTGAATGATCTTGATTCCCTTTGATCCCATTAAGAGCGTCCTCCCCATTGAATGTCTGGATATGCTTCAGTGATGGCAGACTTTGTAATCTTATACTTAGTTTGAAGTTTCTTATCCTTGACAAGAATCATAATCTCTGCTTCTCTTGGATGAAGTCCCTCTAACATTTGAATAAACATCGTCTCTCTACGAAGACCAGTCAATGATGGATTACCACCTTGCAAGTAATTGTAGAAGTTCTGCCATTCTTTGCGGATAGAAGTTGCTCTTTTACGAACAACTTCATCCATCTTAGACAGACCATCAACTTTATTCAACTTCTCAATGGAAGAAGATAAAGATTCATTTTGTGCAGACTGCTCCTCTGCACGAGAGTAAGGAACCTCACCCTCTGGAAGTGCAGACACAGCAGTATCATCAAAGTTCCAAATAAGAATAGCAACTAAACCTTCGGTTCTATATTTTTGAAGAACCTCTGCCTTCTTTGCAACAGTTCTTTGAACATGAACTGCCTCAAGAATCTCATGCATGAAGGGGTTTGGTTGCAGATCTTGATCTGATTTACTCTTGGTCTTCGTCTTCGTAGTCATAATAGTTTTCAAATCGAACTGCTAAAATTTCATCGGGAAGAATATTCCCATTTTCGTCAAACATTTCGGGATGTGTATAGACAGGTTGAGACATTAAAACATGTTCTTTCGCCATCCAACCAACCACTCCGCCCACAATGAGCATCATTATGGAAAATAATGCGGAGAATGTAAGGGTAATTGCTAACATTGAACTGCTCCCGAGACTACCTCTTTTTAATAACACTTAGTTCTATTTCAAAGTGGAAGTGTATCTCTCGCTTCAGAAGAGAGATAACCTTCCCAAACATTATTCCAAATGTTTTAGGTTTTGGTTCCTCCCTCCTGCTGCGATGGCGCAACATTAACTCGAATCCCCTATTAATATCAGGAGAGTCTTCTGGTTTATTTAGTTGTCCTCTTCCGTCTTCCTGGTTTTTTGTCATTACTATATCTCCAGGCGTCTTCAAGAATACTGTATAGATAATCTTTAATTTTTCTTGCTTGCGGTTTAGGAATGTGTCCATACCCCTCCCGCAATTGTTTGTGAGTATCATCTTGACCGCCTTGAAGATATTCTTCAAGATCAATAATCAACAGATTTATTTCTGTTGCAGTTGTACTCTCAATAAAATCATCAGCATGACGGCGTTTTGCGTTACATACTTTGAGGTAATCGTACATTTTTAGTACAAACTTACCTTGAAAGGCATAGTCGATTGCTTTCTCAACATCGTAGTAAAGTGAGGCAAACTCAATGTCTTCGTCCATTATCGTAGACACCATTTTAAAATTATATATCAAAAAGTGGATTTAAACAACTGCTTGGTCTCAAAGAACCAAACATAGTCTAAAGATGATTTGTCAAGAGTGTCAAGGGCTTGTTGAGGGGTTTCAATCAGAGGTTTACCTGCAAGATTAAAACTAGTATTCAATAAAATACCATGCCCCGACATCTTCTTAAACTCAAGAAGCAATTCATAGAGGAAGTGATTGGGTCCAATGGTTTGAATTCTACTAGTACCATCCACATGAGTTACACCTGGAATTATACCAGATTTTACTGGAAAGCAAACTGTCATCTCTGGATTTGGGACAACATCGTCAAAATACAAGTGAGCATCCTTTTCTAAAACCATAGCAGCAAAGGGTCTGTACCACTCTCTCTTCTTTACTTTGTTAATTATCTCTTTTGCATCAGGATTCAATGCATTAAAGAGTATAGATCTATTACCCAACGCCCTCTGTCCCGCCTCTGCCTGCCCGTAGAAGACCCCTACAGACTTATTCTGCATAAGGAGAGTAGATACGTCATTTATAGATGCCTCTTGCCCTTTGTAGGGTCTTACATCATGATGCAATCCATGATAATTTACACCAGTATGTTGATATATCTTCTTATCATCTGAGATCTGTCTGTAAATATATCTGGCAAGTCCAATAGACAATCCAGTATCATCACACAATGAATCAAAATAAAAATTTATATGTGGAAATTTTTTTGTAAGATTGTAGTTATTAACAATATTCATTCCATAACCACCACCAATACAAACATTCTTAGAGTCAGTTTTTTTTAGATAAGTATCTATCAAATCACATACTCTTTTTGATGTTTGTGATTGAACCTCATAACAATAGTCTGCATGTACTTTATAATTACTATCATTAATAACATTATCAAACTTTTCAGAATCAAAACCAAACACCTCCTTTACCCCAGGAATGTCCTTAAAATAATTAAATATTCTATCAAAATTACCCTCTCCAAAAAGATCACCTAATTTTTCTACAGGTTCTCCGTATGATGCAAGTCCCATGGCCTTACCACAATCATGTATTGTCTGACCCATTGATAACGGAGCAGTATTATATAAATCTCCAACCCCAAGACCTTCCCAACCATAACTTAATGTGTAATCGCATTCCTTTACTTTTTTAGTGGCAGGTTTTTTATGAGATAAATCTGCATATTTGTATGATTTCTGCAGTTCTTTTACATCATTGTAATTCATATAAAAAACTGATTGAGTCTCATAAGCAGTTGGTTTTTCAACTGGTCCAAGAAACCCACCAGCAGCATCTATAACAACCACCAAAGACTCATCAAATCCACTAGAATAAAATGAACTAGTAGCATGGTATAAGTGATGTTGATGACCAACGTTATATCCTTTTAAATTCTTTATAAACTTAATATCAGGAGAGAATACTTTTATTTGGGTTGCATAAAAATTCCATTGCCACCTCTTTACAATTTTCAATATCTGGACCCTCCTCAACACTAAAACCTATTTCAGAAAAGATTGATGAAATTTCATCTATAGTTTGTGAAACAGGATGAATTTTACCTCTAACAAATGATCTTTCAGGAAGAGTTACATCAATTTTTTCTTTTTCTAATTTTTCATTTATTTTTTTTGATTCAATTTCATCAATTT
>OBOS01000002.1_pt1 | contig 27991 bp, 11 predicted proteins | sample 1535221 | NCBI WGS metagenome assembly OBOS01 (sample SAMEA3275624, study PRJEB22092) | marine metagenome | biome: ENVO 01000047; feature: ENVO 0000570; material: ENVO 00002150 | collected 2014-06-21T12:30:00+00 | depth 0 m
TTCCAGACTTTTCCTTCAATCAGAACGCATTTTATGGTCTATTTTTCCCATTCCCATCTTATGCAACTAGTGGTGTAGGAACTGGTGCTAAGTTTAGTGTATTCTTTGTATATAACTCGGGAACTGGTGATGCAATATCGACTTCATTGATTCTCAGAGAGGGTGGTAGGGGATATGCCCCTGGAGATACTGTTTCTATTGCAGGAACTTACATGGGTGGTCAAACACCTTCAAATGACCTTTCATTTACCGTTTCTACGGTTGCCAATACTATAATTCCAGCAGAAGCAGATGCAACTTACACAGATGTACCTAGTTACACTTCTGTTGGTTTTGGAACTGGTGCAATATTTGAAGTAACTAGAGACTCTACTGGTAATATTGACGAAATCAATATCGTTAACGGTGGTGTTGGTTATGCTTTAACTGATGTTGTTGGAATCTCGGGAACTCACATTGGTGGAAGTTCACCAAATGATGACCTTAGACTCGTACCATCAGTTCTTGGTACAGATAAACTACCATCAACTCTATATGTTGATAAAGTTGATGATAACACGTTCCAGGTTTCTGGTCTAGCAACAGCAAATCCACTAAACTTCACTGGTTTTGGAACAGGACAAAATAATCTCAATTACGATAATCCAAATGCAAGTGCTTTGATTACTATTGATAATATTATTCAAGCACCAATTTATAAGAGAGACCTCTCACCAACACTAAATCACATCATTGGTATTACAACAGACATCATTTATTTGTCTGGAATTGGTTCAGTTTCTTCTACCGATATCATCCAAATAGACCAGGAATACTTCCAGGTAAGGAGAATTGGTTTAACGTCCGAGACTGCCGTTGAAGTTACTAGAGGGTATATTGGGTCTAAAGTAGGTTATCACACTGTTGGAGCAGCAGTAACAGTCCTTAGAGGTGATTATAACATCGAAGAAGGAAATATACACTTCACAGCACCACCATATGGACCAACTGGTTTTGTTGGACTGCAAACTTACTCAACCTTTAGTGGTAGAGTCTTCTCAAGAAGATTTGATCCAGGAACACCAAATGACTTAAATCTCGTATTTGATGACCTATCAACTCAGTTTGTCAGTGCATCATCAACAGAGTTCTACTTAAAGAGTAGAGATGAGACTGTTGTTGGTGTTTATACGGATACAAACAGTGTAGTCACTGGTGGCATTGATATTAACAACAATCCACTAGTTCTAATTAATAATATACCACAGATATCAGGAACAGATTTTGCTGTTGATAATGCAGGTGAAAATAGACTCAGATTCATATCTGGATACCCAAGTGCAGGAAAAATAACTAGAACAGGGGTTAGTACTGGATTTGGTTACCAACCTCTTGTTTCTGCGGGTGCAACCGCAATTATTTCTGGTGGATCCATTGCCCAGATTGATATAAGAGGATTTGGTGCGGGTTACAGAACTGCACCTATGATAGAAGTTATCTCAGCAGTTGGAAGTGGTGCATCTCTTACTGCAACTATTGGTGCTGGTGGTACAATTACTGCAATTAACATTGTAAATGCTGGCACAGGATATAGCATAACAAATCCACCAATCATCGATATAGATGAACCAGCAATGTATAGTGATTTGGATTTGGAGTATATTCCAGGTTCAAGTGGCAATGGTAATGGTGCAAAAGCATCTGTTGTAGTTGGAAATGCTAATGATATTATTGGATTTGAACTGGAAGAACCAGGTGAATATTACAAAGTTGGAGACGTATTAAGAGTAGTTGGTATTGTAACTGATACTCAAGTTGGTGCAGGATTTAGTGAGTTTAGAATTACTGTTGAAGAAGTACTAACAGATAAATTTAGTGGCATGTATCCTGGACAATTTGTTCAGTTTGATGATATATCGGGATTCTTTAATGGATTTAAAAGGAAATTTACCTTGAGTGTTTCTGAAGGTGGAACAACTGAGATTTTAAGTTTAAAGGTAAATCCAAGTTCTGATTTATCAATGGAAAATAACTTGTTTGTTTTCCTCAATGATGTTCTCCAAACACCATTGCAGTCATATACATTCAATGGTTCTAGATTATCATTTACAGAACCACCAAAACCAAACTCTAAGTGCACTATTTTGTTCTATAGAGGTTCTGATTTAGATGTTGAGCAAGTAGACCCACCAAGAACAATCAAAGAGGGTGACTCTATTCAGATTGGTGATAATATTCTTAATCCAGCAGATAGACCGCAATTTGAACGTATTGTGAAGAGAATCGTATCTGCAGATGCACTAGATACATTTGTTTATGACAGCATTGGTATCAATACTGACCCTGCTGCAGAAAGACCTCTAAGATGGACCAAACAAACTACTGATAGGATTATCAATGGTGTTCTTTATTCAAAAGCAAGACCAGACCTAAAGAGTAAAGTAATACCAACAACAAAACTTATCAAGAATGTTCGTCAAGAAGATGAAAAAATATATGTGAATAATGCATTCCCATTATTCCAAGCAGTTGATGGGATGAAAGAGGATATAAGAGATGTTGGAATTGTTGATGTTGGTGAAACCAATGCAGCAATTGCTACTGCAATTGTTTCTGCTGCAGGAACTGTCTCTAGTATTTCTGTTTCTTATGGTGGAACAGGATATCACAGAATAGATAGTCCAAATGTAGCAATTTCATCTGCAGTCATCAGCAGAAAAGACCCAATCTTTAACTGGATTGGAAGTAATACTGGAATATCTACTGACGTTACAATCAACAGTATCACACTAGGTAAACCAATTGTTGCTGTTGGTAATTCTGGATTTGTTGGATTTACTACAAATGGAATTTCTTGGGGAACAAGCACGATTGGAGTTGGCACAGAGTCATACTCACAGATTAACTTCAGTTCTGTTGGTGTTGCTGATTCAACAACATATGTTGCTGCTGGAACCAATGCAAAACTAGTAAGGTTTACTGGTACTGGAACTGGAATTGGTGCTTCAATAGGAATGAAACTCCTCAAAGAAGTTGTCGTTCTTGGTCTCCCCGATCCAGTTATTGAATTTAGTCAATATACAAGTGATTTCAATGATATTGTATATAATGAGATTCAGGATTCCTGGATTGCTGTAGGTAATGGACCTGGATTATTCCAAGGTGTAGGAATTGGAACAACTGCATTCTATGAAAAGAATGCAAGAGCATTTAATAATTTGAATGGTGTTGCACATAATGGTGGAAGATATGTTGTTGTTGGTGACAGTGGTCTAATCCTTTACTCTACGGATGGCAATTTCTGGGATAGAGTTCAGTCTCTGGCATCAACTAGAAACTTCAACAGTGTAACTTGGACAGGAAGATTATTTGTTGCTGTTGGTGATAATGGAACAATTTTCATATCACCACACGGTCAATTAAATTGGCAGAGAGTTGTACCAAATATTACGGACCATCTTTACAATATTAAGTATGAATATGGGGTATATGTTGCAACAAATCAGGCAGGGCAACTTCTATTCTCTCTAGATTTAACTTACTGGACATATCGAGACACAAATCAATCTAACTTTATTAACGACTTAGTATTCTTACCTGCTCCACCACCAGCACATCTAAGAGGACCAAATTATAATGTTATCTCTGAAGAAGGTAGATACTTCTTGGTTGGAGCTGCAGGAACAGCAATGTATGCAGATCCAATTTACAATAGAGCAACAGGTGTTTCTACAGTAGTAAATGGTTCAGTTTCCTCTATAACTGTTGTAAATCCAGGATTTGGATACTCTGCAACAACTCCACCACCAGTGCTGGTTGAATCCGATACAGCATTAAATGAGCAGATTTATTCCATCAAGGCAAAGGGTGACTTTGGTGTAATTAAATACGTTGGTGTAGGAAATACTCACATTGATTTCATCTTACAATCTGAACAGTATGACAATTCTGCATTAGGGATTGGATACTCTGCACTTAATACTTATGGAGTTACATATTCTCAGATAGAAGTAGGTGATAGATTTGTAATCTTTGATAGTAATTCAACAGCAGGTCATGCTCTCACTGGAATTACAACAAACTTTGGTGCTCTAATTGAACCAATTGGAGTAGCAGTATCATTCATTGATGGAGTATATCAGGCAGAAAGAGTAGATGCAACTCCTTCAACTGGAATTGTTACTGTAAGATGTATGTTTGCTACAAGTCCAACTGGAGGGGCAATTGATATCAATACTTCATTAAATGAGAATGGAGTATATGGTAGATACACATGGGGTAAGATTTATGACTTCCAGAATAGAACTAGATATGGTCCCAAAGACTTCTTCATTAACACAAATGACGGACTATCTGGTCTATCTACTGCTCCTGATGTTTATAGAACAAGAGGTTTGTTCTAAGGTCTTGACTCAACCTCTATAAATCTATATAATGACTCTGTGGAGTTTGAAGCATTAAATCTATATTGTTAAGACCTAAATAAAAGAAAAATGGTAGTTTTACAAAACAATGCCTGCTATTATAACTGAACAATTTAGGGTGATGAATGCCGAAACTTTCGTGGAAAGTTTGGTTGCTGTTGGAAATACTGCAAATACATACTATACCTTCATTGGTCAACCAAATAGTCTTAACCCTTTAGCAGGAGGATCTGCTAGTTGGGGAGATGGGTTGTCACCAGTTGATGGATTTGAAGAAGAAGATTCTGTTAAAGAAACAATTATTGCCATGAAGAAAATCACATCGGAAGATGTGAGAAGAATGATTCGTAAAGTATCCTGGACTTCAGGAACTACATACGAGATGTATCGTCATGATTATACGATTTATAACAAGACTCCAGTAACTAATCAACCGAGTCTTTATAACTCCAATTTTTATGTTATCAATGAAGATTTTAGAGTATATCTATGTCTTCAAAATGGAACAGACCCAGAGAACCCCAAAGGTAGACCATCCTTTGACCAACCATCATTCATTGATTTAGAACCAAGACCAGCAGGTACTAGTGGTGATGGTTACATCTGGAAGTATTTGTTTACAATCAAACCATCTGAGATTGTAAAGTTTGACTCCATTGAATTTATTCCAGTTCCTAATAAGTGGGGAGAAACTGGTGAGTCAATCTCAACAAAAAATAATGCTATTGATGGAAAGGTAGAAATTATAACAATTACTGACAGAGGAATTGGATATCAACCAATTTCAAAGTCATTTACTAATATTCCTATTTTAGGAGACGGTACTGGTGGTAAGGCAACTATCACTGTAGACTCTTTTGGTAAGGTTTCTGAAGTATTTGTTACCGATGGTGGATCGGGATATACTAAAGGAATTATTAAATTTGAACCAGGAGCACCTGGTATTCCAGCAGACTTATCAAATGACCGTGAAATTGCTGAGTTTGATGTAATTATTCCTCCAAAGGGAGGGCATGGTCATAATGTCTACAGAGAACTAGGTGCATATAGAGTTCTTGTTTATTCACGTTATATTACAGATGAAACAAACCCAGATATTATTCTAGGAAACGATTTTGCTAGAGTTGGTATTATCAAAGACCCAACTGTATTTGGAAGTGAAACAGAAAAACTTAGTACAGGTGAAGTTAGTGCACTGAATTCACTGAAGTTATCTGGTGTTACTACACAGACAACTTATCCTGTTGACTCGATTATCACACAGACAATTGGAACAGGTGTTACTGCAATTGGATTTGTTGCTGCTTGGGATGATACAACTGGGGTCTTGAAGTATTATCAACCTGTTGGATTGGCAACAGAAGGTGTTGGATATAAACTTAATAGTTTTACTTCTACACCAGTTACAGGTGGTTCATTTACCATTGAATGTCCAAAAATTGTTGGTCCAGCTCTTTCTATTGATACTCAGTTTACTGGTCTGAGCACCGTAATAAATAGTAGGACTTATCAGTTGGGAAGCAGCTTTGTTGCTGGTATTTCATCTGCTGAATACAACAAAAAGTCTGGTGACATAATCTATATTGACAATAGAAAGGCAATCCCAAGGTCGTCTAGTCAAAAAGAAGATATTAAAATCGTACTGGAGTTCTAAAGTCAAATGCCACAGAATACTAATCTAAATGTATCTCCATACTTTGATGATTTTGATGCATCTAAAAATTATCAAAAAGTATTATTTAAACCTGCGACTCCTTTACAGGCAAGAGAGTTAACGACTCTGCAGTCAATATTACAGAATCAAATTGAAAAATTTGGACAACATTTTTTTAAAGAAGGTTCAATGGTCATTCCTGGCCAACTTTCTTACGATGATGAATACACCAATGTCCAAATTGATGAAACTCACTTGGGTATTCCAGTATCACTATACTTGGATAATTTAGTTGGCAAATTAATCCGAGGAGAAGATAGTGGTGTTACGGCAAAAGTAGAAAAGTATATTACTAGTGTAGAGTCCGATAGGGATAATGTAACTCTTTTTATAAAGTATCAAAGTTCGAGTAATACTAATTTTGCTGTCAGTACATTTCTTGATGGTGAGAATTTAATTGCTGTAGATGATATTGTCTATGGTGCATCTGCAATTAGAGCAGGGGCTAGTCTTGGTACAACCATCATTTCAAACTCAGTAGCAACAGGTTCTGCAGTTAAGATTGCTTCTGGTGTGTATTTTGTACGTGGATTTTTTGTAACTGTAAATCCACAAACAGTTATCCTAGATCAGTATGATAATTCACCATCATATAGAATTGGATTGCTCATTACTGAAGAGTTAGCAGTAGCATCAAATTCATATGATGATTTGTTTGATAATGCACAAGGATTTTCAAACTTCTCAGCTCCTGGTGCAGACCGATTAAAGTTGACAGCAACTCTCGTCAAGAAAGAAATAACAGACTTCAATGATGAAAATTTCATTGAATTGATGAGAATCAAAGATGGAACTACTCAGAGATTTGTAGAAGATAGTGAGTATGCTCTTATTCAAGATGAAATTGCAAGAAGAATTTATGATGAGTCTGGTGACTATTATGTAAAGCCATTCTCCCTTTCTATTAAAGAGTCACTAAACAATCAGATTGGAAATAATGGTGTATATAACTCTGGGCAGCAAACAAAACAGGGTAATATTCCAGGTGATTCTAGGGGATGTATTATAGTATCACCTGGTAAGGCAGTTGTACGTGGATATGATATTGAGACTATTGACAGTACCATCATTGACTTCGATAAACCAAGAGAAACTGAAAAGGTAACAAAACATGCTCTGCCATTTAGTGTTGGCAGACAAATAGAAGTTCATAATGTTTACGGATCATTACCTGTTGGGTTTGATTCCTCAACACAGGTTGATTTGTACTCAGGAATAACAGGAGTGCAAGGATTCACTTCTGGTGATAAAGTTGGTGTTGCTAGAGTATATGATTTAAAATTAAAGAACGCTGGATTTGCAAATACATTAACAAAATATGAGTGCTCACTTTATGATATTCAAACATATACAACAATAAGACTTAGCACATCAATTACTCTTTCTGCTTCTACTTTTATTGAAGGGACTAGTACTGGTTCCAGTGGTTATGTTGTTGAAGATGTAACTGATTCTGATCTAGTAAATCTTTATCAGGTATCTGGAGTATTTAAAGAGGATGAAAGGATTTCAGTTAATGGAATTGTTGATGGAAGAATTATTAAGTCTGTAAAGGATTATGGACTTGGTGATATCCATAGATTGGTTGGTATTAATACTGCTATTGGAATCGGAACATTTACTGCTGACCCAGTTCTATCTAATTCATTCAGCATAGCAGAACCTGGAACTGAGTTTACTATCAGAGCAGAGAATGCAGGAATATCAACTGTAGTATCTTCTTCTCTCAACTTCTTTGTTGGTATTCAAACTGGTGATATTGTTTCATATAGAAAGACTGGAGCAACTCTCCCATCATATAACAAAGTTTCTGCAGTTAATAAGGACGAAAATAGTCTCGACTTGGTAGCAACAACCAGTCTTCCTATGATTTCGGATGGTAGTTTACCTTCTGCAGAGTTTGAGACTAGTGATTTTAAGAGAGTTACACTGGAAGTTCTAAACTCTTCAAATGCATATCTATATTCTAAACTAAAGAATAAAAATATTGCATCTTTAGATCTATCCGATTCTCAGATTGTTGTAAGAAGGTCTTACACAATCACAGTAGCAAATAATTCATTCTCGTCTACATTAGAGACAGATTTAAACTACTCATTAGAACCATTTGATGAAGAGGATTATAACTTAACTTATGTGAATGATGGTTTGATTGAGTCATTAGATAATCAGAAATTATCTGTTTCTGGAAGAACAATTAGTTTAACTAATCTTTCTTCAAATGGAACTGCAATTCTTACAGTAACTTATAAAAAGATAAGAGCAGGTATTAAGAGTAAGATTTTCCAAAGAGCAACAAGTATAATTGTTAATGGCTCATCTCTCACTGCTTCTGGAATAGGTAAGACTACCAAAAATGACGGTCTTACTTACACATCTTATTATGGACTAAGAGTACAAGATAAAACAATATCACTCAATGTTCCAGATGTACAAGAAATTATAGGAATTTATGAGTCATCGGATACTTCTGATCCAGACCTGCCTAGAATCTATCTTGAGAATCTAAACTCAAGTGTTAACAACTTCCTTAAGGGTGAACGTGTAGTTGGTGAAACAAGTGGTGCAGTAGGTGTTGTTGCAACTAATGATGGAATCAACAGCATTGAAATTGTTTATAGAAATGAAAATAGATTCTCATTGGGTGAGACTATTACTTCGGAAGAGACCAATATAAGTGGTACAATAAATTCTGTTAATATTGGTGATAAAAATATTAGAGATAACTATCTACTAGATAATGGTCAAAGGTCTGAACTTTATGATTATTCTAGAATTATTAGAAAACCAGATTTTTCTGCACCAAATAAGAAGATAAGAATTGTCTTTAATCACTATGCAATTAGTCCAACAGATACTGGTGATTTTGTATCTGCAGACTCTTATGATTTTGATAGATATACATCAGACATTCCATCTGTAGATGGAATGAGAGTTACTGATCTTATTGACTTAAGACCAAGAGTATCTACTTTCGATCCTGGAGTAGCAACTGCATCACCATTTGAATTTAACTCAAGGGTGTTTACTGTAAGTTCTAATTCAACAACTGATGTTTTTGCAAAAGATAAAACTTTAAATATCTCATACAATTATTACCTTCCAAGAATTGACAAACTATTCTTAACGAAGGAAGGACTTTTTGTAATTAACAAGGGAATCTCATCACTTTCACCAAAAGAGCCAAATGGTTTAGATTCCGCACTTGAAATTGCAACAATTTTCTTACCAGCATACGTTTATAACGTAAAAGATATCAAGTTCTCTCTTTCTACACATAAGAGATATACAATGAAAGATATCTCTAGACTGGAAAGTAGACTTTCTAATATTGAATATTATAGTTCTTTATCACTACTAGAGTCTGATACAAAGAACTTGTCAATACGAGACCCCAAAACTGGTCTGGATAAATTTAAGTCTGGTTTCTTTGTAGATAACTTTAAGTCATATAATGGTGGAGATATTGCAAACCCACAATATAGAGCAAGTGTAGATACCGCAAAAGGAGTTCTTAGACCACAGCATTATACTACTTCACTTGACCTAATTTTAGGTTCTGAGGCTCTTGTTGGTATTGGAACTACATCAAACCCAGATTCTGACATAAGATTTGCAGATGACCTTGGAAATGATGCAGTAACAAGAATAAATGACTTGGTAATGCTCAGTTATGATGATGTTGAGTATGTCAAGAATGAATTTGCTACAAGAGTAGAAAATGTAAACCCATTCAATACTCCAAGTTGGGTTGGTTCAATTGAACTAAATCCAGCAACTGATACATGGATTGAAACCAGAAGAACAGAAAGAACAGATGATATTGAAGGAAACTTCACATCTACAATGGAAACACTTGGTGTTGACTCTAATACTGGTCTATCACCAATCAACTGGGATGTATGGGAAACAAACTGGACAGGTGTTACTGAAGTCGAAGGACCTCAAATTGCTGAAATACAAACTGGTAGTGAACTAGTTTCAACAAGTGTTGATAATGATTGGTGGGGAACTACTACAACCAGAACATTTGCTGATAGAAGTATTGCGTTCCAGAACAACACCTTCACAAGAACAACTGAGCAATCCAGACAAGGAATTCAGTTTGGTGTTGGTGAAAGATTTGATACATTCAACGTTGGTGATAGATTAGTTTCTAGAGCAGTCATTACTTTGATGAGGTCTAGAAATATTGAAGTCATTGCAAGAAGATTAAAACCAAATACAAGGGTTTATGCTTTCTTTGATAATGTTGATATGACCAGATTCATGGTTCCTAAACTTATTGAAGTTAAGATGACTAGTGGAACCTTTGAGGAAGGAGAAACAGTTACTGGATTTGTTGCAGTGACTGGTTCAAATACATCAATATCATTTAGACTAGCAGCACAGAATCATAAATTTGGTCCATATGATGATGCAGAAGAGACATACACGGTAAATCCATATGATGTAAACAGTTCTTTATCTGATGATTATTCATCCACAACAAAGGTACTTAATGTAGATACTGCAAGTCTAGAAGCTCAGTCTGATGCTAGATTCTTTGGTTCTATTGTTAAGGGGATGCAATTAGTTGGTTCTACAAGTGGTGCAGTTGCTGAAGTAGAAGACATTAGATTGGTCTCTGATAATGCAGGAACTATAATTGCATCACTATTCATTCCAGACCCAACTATTCCATCAAATCCAGAATTTGAGTCTGGTACGAAAACTTTAGTACTAACAACCAATTTAAATAATGATCCAATTAGTGGAACGGGTGAAAGTATTGCTGAAGGAAACTTTAACTCTAGTGGAACACTCGATAATGTAGAGAACGTTACTCTGAGAATCAGAAATGCAACAGTTGAAAGAAATATTAGAAATGAGTCTAGGACTTTAACCGAGACTGAAGATAGACTTGTTGCTAATACCATTACTAGAAATAGACTTGTAACCACAAGACAGCAAAGAAGATGGGGTGACCCTCTTGCTCAAACTTTTGAAGTTCAGGATCCTAATGGTATTTTCTTGACCAAACTCGATTTGTTCTTCAAGACTAAAGACCAAGGTGAATTGCCAGTAACAGTTCAAATCAGAACAGTATCTCTAGGATTACCAACTCAGGAAATCTTACCATTTGGTGAAGTTTCATTAGACCCTTCAGAAATTTCTGTTTCTGAAGATGCTTCTGTACCAACAACATTTACTTTCCCAGCACCAGTCTTCCTAGAGACACAGAACGCATATGCTATTGTAATCATCTCTAACTCCGATTCTTATGAATGTTGGATTTCGAGAATGACAGAAGAAGATGTCTCTACACTGAACAGACCAGAGTCTGAGAAAATTATTGTTTCTCAACAACCATCACTTGGTTCACTATTTAAATCACAAAATGGTGCTACTTGGGATCCATCACAGTTGGAAGACCTTAAGTTCACTCTTTACAGAGCAGAATTTAACTCTCAGCAAGGAAACTTTAAACTTTATAATCCAAATCTAGGTGTTGGCAACAGACAGATTACTTCACTCAGATCCAACCCAATTGTTGCATACTCTAAGCAGACATTAGTTGGACTTGCTGGAAGTTTGAATACTGTTGATGCAGCAAATCTAATCCCAGGAACTACTGTTTTCCAGAAGAATTATCCAGATTTCTCTGGTAAATTGGTCAGTGTTGTTGGTGCTATTGGAATTGGTTCGGAACTAAGTCTTACAAATGTTGGTTCTGGATTTACTACTAATGCAACTTACACCAATGTACCTCTGAAAACAGTTTCTGGACGAGGTTCTGGTGCTAAAGTTAGCCTAACTATTGAAAATAATATTGCTGTTGCAGCAACAGTTTCTGTTGGTGGTACGGCATATGCAGTTGGTGATGCATTGACAGTCGATGCTGACCAAACTGGTGGGTTTGGAAGAAACTTAGTCATGACTGTTCCAAATGTTGCTGGAATCATCTCCGCATTTAATTCATTGATTATTGATGAAATTCAAGATGATATTGATACTTCTGGAACCAATAATGAAATTGTTTATATAAATCCAAGCAATGGAATTTCTACAGTAACTGGTGGAGTTGTAAATTACTCAGAATCAATATCTGATGGATTGCATTTCAAAGTTAACCATAACAACCATGGAATGTATGCTAATGCTAACCGTGTTAGAATTTATGGTATTGAATCGGATGTTCCACCAGAGAAAACTACTGCTCTCTATAGTCAGTCAGCAACAACTGATGTCACTGTTTCTGCTGTAGGAATATTCACAAGTTTTGAAAATGTTGGGGTTTCTTCGGATAATCCTGGTTATGTCAAAATGAATAGGGAAGTCATTAAGTATACTGGTGTCAATACATCAACTTCTGCACTTACTGGTATTACTAGAGGTATTGATGTTCCAACTGATCAAATCTTCTCTGATTTAGTTATCTCTTCACACCCAGTCGGAACTCCAGTATTTAAGTATGAATTCAATGGTGTTTCACTGAGAAGAATTAACAAGGAGCATGATTTTGCCGACACTGACACTGTAAAATATCCAATTACAATTGATAGTTATCATATTAAACTTGATACTCAAGTATCTGGAAAAGACAGAAAGAATGGTGCACCTAAACTATTCTTTAATGAGTCAAAGACTGGTGGAACTTATGATTTGAATATTTCTTCTGCTGGAACTAATCTTATCAATGGTCCAAAAGCAACTCAGAATATTCAATTCACAAGCATGAGACCTAATCTCACAACATTGCTTCCTGAAACAACAGGAATTGATGCAAAAGTTAGAACTATTTCGGGTATTAGTGTTTCTGGAGATGAAACTCCATACAATGTCGTTCCATATGAACCAATTTCTCTAAATTCTAATAATTATTTTGTTACTCCAAGAGTTATTTGTTCTAGAGTCAATGAACTTGAAAATGTTTCCGAATTCTTGGGTCGTAAATCATTCACAATGGAGTTGAACTTAACTACTAATGATACTAAAGTATCCCCAGTAATTGATTTGGATAGAATTAATATTATTACAACAAATAATAGAATTAACAAACCAATTGAGGATGTTAAGGTAGATCCTAGAGTCAATAGTCTATATGATGACCCACATGCTGCAATTTATGTAACTAAAGTAATTCGTTTAGATAAAGGTGCTACAAGTCTGAAAGTATATCTAGATGCATTCCGTGATAGTTCAAATGAAATTATTGCGATGTATAGACTTCTTAGAGCAGATTCACCAGCATCTCAACAATTATATGAATTCTTCCCAGGATGGGATAATCTAGATCAAGATGGTGTAGTTATTGACCCCAAATCAAATAGTGGAAAACCAGATGAAAAGATTCTGGCTTCTGCATCTGAGGCAGACTTCCATAGTTATGAGTTTAGTACTCCTGATGTTCCAATTTTCAATGGATTCCAGATTAAACTGATTATGACTGGAACAAATCAAGCAATTGTTCCTAAAATTAGAGACCTTAGAGCAATCGCAGTATTATGATACCAATTAAAGATAATGGAGGTCTTTTCAGAGATGAAAGGACCAATGCAGTCATTAATTCTAATGATACGGAGTATAATAATTATATAAAGGCAAAAAATGTAAAATTGTCTGAAAAGCAAGAACTTGATAAATTAAAAGATGATATAAGTGAAATAAAGGATGCATTGAAAATTATCATGCAAAAGATAAATACTTAAAAGAAAACACCTGCAATGTCTGCTAAGATAATCAATTTAGTATTGGAGCAAGGTGCTGATTTTCAGAGCACTTTTACCATTTACAATGAAAATGGGTCAAAGCTCAATTTGACAAATTATACGGCAAAAAGTGTAATTAAGAAGCATCCAACATCATCTACATCTTACCCTTTCACCATTTCCTTTCCAAGTAGAGCAGATGGTAAAGTTATGGTTTCGATGGCAAAGACCGATACCTCTTCTTTAACTGGGGGTAGATATGTTTACGATGTTATGATAACATCACCGACAGACACCACCTTAAGGGTGGTTCAAGGTAGTGTTCTTGTTACTCCTGGAGTCAGTCTATGACAAACTATGATGTAACAGTATCATCTCCAAATTTTAATGTAAATCTTCAGGGTGAAGATAAGTATAATGTAGGTGTAAATTATGAGGCACCTCTTAGAAGTGTCCAATATACAAACCTAATAATTGATGATTTTTCAAGTTTATTTGATGGGGTAAGGACTGTATTTGACCTTCTCGTAAATGGGCAACCATATACACCAACTAATGAGCAGCAACTCGTCATATCAATAAACGGATTGCAACTTCGTCCTGGTATTGATTATCAGGTCTCTGGAAGTAGCATAGAATTTGCAGATGCACCAGCAGCAGCCTCTGAGTTTTCTGGTGTTGCACTACAAACAACAGCAGATTTAACAAGAACTGTTGTTTTCTTAATTGATAATGGTTCTATTGATATTACTCCAGGTGATTATGGACTATTGACCCTTGATGTCACTGGAACAATAGAAGAATGGAGAGTCCTGTCAGAGCAGACAGGAACTATAGCTATAAATATAGAAAAGGCAACATTTGCCGACTTCCCAAATAATTTTTCTTCAATTGTTGGGAGTGAATATCCTGTTTTACTAAATCAAAACAAGAATAAAGACGATAATCTTACAACTTGGTCAAAAGAACTTGGTGTAGGAGATGTTCTTAGATTCAGTGCTTTGAGTTGCACTGGAATACAGAGATGCTCAGTATTCCTCAAAATAAAGATTTGATTTACTATAAATAGGTTTAGAAAGCATTTAATAAACGTTCAAATTACGTAGTTAGGAGACTTTATCAATGGCACTATTAGTACCAGATTGTGGCGAACTTCAATCCTTAAGATATCTTGTCAACAGTGATCATGAGATTCCAAGAAATCTCATTCTTAAACTATATTCTAGTGACACAGAACCAAGTGAGTCTGATGTTCCCGCAGATAATAAGTACTACGAACCATTCGATGCAACTGGTAACGTAGGTTACGGCACCGAGCCATCAAATGGTTACCCAGAAGTAGTTAATAATAGATTCGACCAGGATTATTCCAACTCATATGGTATCCTCCTTAATGGAAACCTTTGGAATGTAAGAACGATTACAAATGCTATCGTTACCACAACTGGATCTGGTACTGTTAACGAGTACACAATCACCGTTTCCTCCACAACCAACATTGCAGTTGGTCACTATGTAAGTGGTGGTGGTGTTGGTTCCAAGGCAACTGTTGCTGCTATTGATGGTAACACCATTGTTCTTACAGTCCCTAACACTGGAACATTCCTCAACCAGAATATTGAGTTTGGTGCAGGAACAACAACCGCATCATACCCAGAGCAAACCTTCACTTTCACCTCTGCTGCTAATAACCAGTATGGTTATTACCTAGTAAGAGCAAACAACATGCCAGTTGAACTGGTCGGTGTTGTTGATGCTGCTTCAGTTGCTGAAGGTGTTGCAGTTGGTAAAACTCAAACCACTGGTACTATCGGTCAGAACTACGTAACTCTCTTCGACAAGAAGTATGAACCAACTGGTGTAGGTTCAACTGGATTCTTCATCGTTGACGTTACTGATGCAACTGGAATCACCACCAACCAGAGAGTTGCTGGTACAAACATTGCACCAGAAACAAGAGTTGTCGGTACTGCAGGTACAAACAGAATTTATCTCGACAAAGCAACAACTGGAACAGTTTCTGGTATTGTTACATTCACAGAGAATGTTGGTGAGAACATCACTGTCGGTATGGCAGTAACTCACGGCAATCTACCTGGTGAGGTTAATGGTATTTCTGCTGGAACCAAAGTAACTGGTTTCGATGAAATCGAAAGAATTGTTTATCTAAGTACTGACCTAGTAAACAACATCCAGGCTGCAACGGGTGACACTGTATACTTCAACTTCAGTGAAGTAACTGCTACAAACCACAGTCTAAATAAGGGTGATGTAATCTACATCGCAGCAGGAACAGGTAATACCGTTACCGAATCTTCCACCTATACTGTATTTGAATCAGTAGACGCAAATACATTCACAACAACTCCTGCTCTTGCGGGTGTCGGAAGTGCAACTCTTTACAGCAGCATCATGTTTGCTGAGAGATTCACAAACGGTCCATACAACATTCAAAACAACGGTGACCAAATTAAAGTCACACTAAATATCAGCCTCGACTGATTACTTTTTTGGTTTCATTGTTTCGTTATGGAGGGATTGGGAGAACCCATCCCTCCTTATTTTTTCTCTTTTTTAATGAGGGGTATAAATGGCAATTAGGGTAGTTGGTGTAAACTCTACATTTGAGCAGCAAAGACAGGTAATTAATGCAATATCTGCTGATGTAGATTCTGCATTAAATTCTAGTGTTGCTTTTGCACAGACAGCAGGAATTGCAACTTTTGCACAGACAGCAGGAATTGCAACAGTTGCTGAAGGATTAACTGGTGCTCCTGATATTGGTGTGGGAGTGGTTAGTGCAACTTCATATACTGGAGATGGTTCTACACTTACTGGAGTCGTCACTTCTATTATTGGTGGACAAAATGTAACTGTATCCAATAATGCTGGTGTATATACCATCAATTCTCTTGGTGGTGGAGGTGGTACTGGACAGGATGGTGTTTGGGAAACAACCAGTGCTGGTATTAACACCATTTCTAATGTAGGTATTGGCAATACCATGCCAACTCAGAAATTGGTTGTATCTGGGAATGGTGTATTTACTGGTATCGTTACTGCATCTAGACTTGAAACTACTCTAGGTGACGTTACTAGTTTTATTGCTGGTCTTCGTGCTGCAGCAAATATTTCTGGTTCCGCAGGGAACGTTCTAATTGGTGATGATGCTGGTTTAAATCTAGCATCAAATTCGGACTATAATATTGGTATTGGATGTTCAGTTCTTTCTAGTAGCAGTGCAAGTGGATTGTACGGAAACGTTGCTATTGGTAAGAATGCCCTGAAAGAAGGCACAACTGGTTATGATAACGTAGCAGTAGGTAAGGATGCCTTTGATGGTGCTACAACGTCTTCTGGAAGTGTAGCAATTGGTGCATCTGCTTCTGGTGGTAATGTATCTGGTGATTATGTAATTGCTATCGGATATAGGGCTGGATATCTTCAATCTGGTGGATATAATATTTTAATCGGAAATAACGTTGCTGGAGATTCAACTCTCCAAAATAATGGACAATATAATGTTGCAATTGGAAGAAATGCAGCATCAAAACTAAATCAAGGAAATTATAATTCATTTGTTGGTGCACATTCAGCAGAACTGTATCCAATAAATGGTAGTTACAACACCTCATTGGGGGTATTTACACTACAGAGATTAAATAACGGTAATTATAACACTGCACTTGGCAATTCTGTCATGGCAGGTGCTATTATGAGTGGTGCCGATTACAACGTGGGTGTTGGAAATCAGGCACTTTATAATATCTCTAGTGGTGATGGAAATATTGCTATAGGTCATAACTCATTATTTAATATTGGTGCTGGTTCAAATAATATTGCTATTGGATATGAGTCTGGATACGAACTAAATGATGCACAGCAAGGTAACACACTTATAGGATACAGAACAGGTTACGATTCTGATGGTGGGGATTATAATACTTTAGTTGGTTATTATGCTGGTTCTCAATACGAGAACGATTATAACGTAGCAATTGGATATTTCACAGGATATCAGGCAGGAAATTCCCGTGGTCAAGTCCTTCTTGGAAGTGGTGCTGGATATGACTGTAAAGGAGATTTCAACATTGGTATTGGTTGGAACTCACTGTATGACCATGATGGAAATGGTGGATACAATATTGCTATCGGATATGAATCACTATACCGTGATGGTGCTGTTAGTGATTTCAACATTGGTATTGGTTACAGAGCACTGTACGGAACAACAAATACCAGTGGAAACTATAACATTGCAATAGGTAGAGAAGCACTATTTACTGCTGAAGAAGCTGCAGGAAACGTTGTTATTGGTAATTATGCTGGTAAAGAGATTACCAGTGGTTCAGATAATGTTGTAATTATTGCAGGTGATGAAGAAACTACTCTTGGTGTATTACCAGATGGAAATCAGCAACTAGTTATTGGTGCAGGAAATACTGCATGGTTCTATGGAAGCTCTCAATATAATGTTGGCATTGGATCTACACTTCCTACTGCAAAATTAGATGTTGTTGGTGATGTTTCTGTCACTGGAGTCGTTACTGCAACTAGATTTGAAAGTTCTAGTGCTGGTACACCAACTATTGATTCACCAAATAATCTTAATATTAATGCAGTTAATGTCGCAATCAGTACAGATATTACTGTTGGAAGAGATGCGATTGTTGGGGTCAATACCTCAAGTGGATTGGTCTTAACTTCACCAAATGGAACACAATACAGATTAGTCGTCGATGACTCAGGAGTATTGTCTACCGTAGCAGTTTGATTCAGGAGTAGAGCATGAAAAGGTATACTTTAGCAGTTACTAGCCCAGAATATTGGAGTGAAATTCATGATGCTCTCATTGTAGACTCAAATAAAGATGGAATTCCAGATAGACAAATATCCTGCACGGATTCAAAAGACCATAGTCCTACAAGGGGAACATATGAACTAACAGAGGAAGAAGCAGCAGAAATTGGTGCTCATCCTCATGTTAAGTGGATTGAATTGTCTCCCGAGGATAATCCAGATTCATATCCAGAACCAAGTCTTTTTATTAAAAGATTTGATGGTGATGTAAAGGTTTATAGAAGTTTAGATAGTAATAATGACCCACCAGCTCTAGCTAATTCTAATGAATTAAATAGAACGAATTGGGCAGTAGTTAGAACAACAATTAAAGATAACCAAGATTTTTGGACTCAGACAACTAATGGAACAGTTCCTGCACAGTTGGGTAATGCTTCTTATAGTTTAACTGGGAAAAATGTAGATATTGTTATTCATGATTCTGGTGTATTGCAATATCATCCAGAGTTTATAGATTCCAATGGACGTTCTAGAGTAAGAGACATCGTTTTGGACGGTCCATATCATATTGACCCAGATTATTTTGAAGCAAATGGTCATACTTATACTAAATTTGATGGAAGAACGGGAATTACTACAGAATCTGCTATAAATTGGTGGAGATTCTCTGGAAGTAGGTCTGCTGGTTTTTCGACTGTTCCTACAATAACTAGTACTAGTTTTCCATTTTATACAGAAGCAAGAGCAGTCGGCAACTCACTTGATGGTTCAAATGCTTTAACTAGTGGTCATGGTACTGGATGTGCTGCACTTGCAGGAGGAAAAAACTTTGGTACTGCTACTGAGTCATTGATTTGGAATATGCCAGGAATCAGTGATGCTGTTGGACTTTCTATTGTTACAAATTATGAGTTAATAAAACTATGGCACCAATATAAACCAGTAAATGCAGAAACAGGGGTAAAAAACCCTACCGTTGTCAATGGAAGCTGGGGATACCAAGCAGCAATTAGGTCAACTGATACTGGAATTGGTTTTACTTTTAAGGGAAGTAGTGGAACCATTAATGCAACAGCATCAACTACTGATGAAGTAACTGCATGGAAAAATGGATTTAATAATCAAGTCGGTGGTGCATATAAATCATGGTCATCTTCTGCAAGAAGTAGTTCTACTGATTTGGCAGCAGATGAGATGATGGATGCGGGTGTAATTTATGTTGCTGCTGCAGGAAATAATAATCAGTATTTGGGTATTGGACTGACCAGTCCACACCTTGGTGATTGTATGGAGGACAGATACTTTGGTGTTGGTGATTCGAGATTTGGTACTGGAGATTTATGTCCAACAAGTCATAGAAATTGGATGAATCCTCAGGGAATTGGTTATGATGAAGTAGAAGACTTTCATCCAGTTATTTGTGTTGGAGCAATGGATGATTACATTGGAAGAAATGGAGCATATGCAGAGAGTAAAGCATCATACTCAAATAATGGTCCAGGTATTGATGTATGGGCACCAGCAGATGAAACACTTTCTGCAGGATGTAATGGTGTAAGTGGTGACCAGGATTTCCAACGTCAAGACGATACTCGTTTCTATGATAAATACTTCAACGGAACAAGTGCTGCTGCCCCAGTTGTAACTGGTGTTATTGCATTGTATTTGCAGATTAATCCAACTGCAACTTCTAAAGAAGTTAAAAATTGGTTGAATCGATATGGATCTGTAGTTGAATCAGACAATGCAAAGTGGTTTGATTGGCGTCAAGACCCAAATCAGTTCAACTATTGGACAGAAATGTTCAACTTGAGGGGAGCACCCAGAAGAATATTATATAACCCATACGCAAACGACGTAGTACCAAAAATACAAAATCTCACTTTTTCAGCATCAATTGAGATAAAGTAGTAAAGTATGACAGTTTTTAGTTATACGGGAACTAGTAGAACTGTCTCTTCAGGTGATCTTGAAGAGAGAGGTCTTTTTTCGTATAATCAAAGTTCTGTTATTTCTTTTGAAAGTGAAGATTACGGATTAATTAACGAATTTGTATCATATTATGATGACTTCGGTTCAATTAATGATGAAATTAACAGTAATGAGCAGATATTTAATTATGGTAGTATAAATCGTGTCCTAGCCGAGAGACCTTTCGGCAGACTGAAGATTACCAGAGAATTTGCAGACCTTATTCTTACAAGAGTAAGTGTTGGTGGTCTCGAAATGCTTGCCTTTGGTGAGGCAATTGTTCAGATTCTACCAATACACTTTGGTAAGGGACAATATCAAGTATCGGGTACAGCAATACAGAATCAGTCACCACTCCAAGCAGGGTCAGGAACCCTGTTTGGTTTGGGTGGTTCTGCAAACGCATTTGGACCGTCACCATCAGACAAGACAGGAGTACGTATCACCTTGTCTGGTGGTGCTTCTCACGCTTTCTCCAGAGGAAATTACGAGGCAGAAGGCATACTATTTGGATTCAACAGTGCATCGATTGGAAGAATCGCAATCGTTACACCAGATCCAGAACTATTCAAAGTCACTGGCAGTGCTGTAGAGAAACACGTAGAGAACTACGTTGGCACTGGAAGATTAAGAACACCAGTCGGTGATGCAATTGTTAGTGCATCTACTGTCGATGACCAGAGAGTCGTATATTCATATAACACATCATCCGTTGTCAAACCAGCAAGTATTGATTACGGATTCATTACACAACCACCAGTCAATATTGATGGCAGTAATGTCCTCTTTGACTATCAAGATGAACTTATTAGCACTTATGCTAATGAAATCGTCTCTGAATTTGGTGATCCAATCCCAGATAATTATGGATTTGTTGGTGACGAAATTGCAAATGGATTCCCAGACAGAAAGTTAAATTACGGTTTAATTACCGAAAACGAGACTATTCTGCCTTTTGGTCTATTCGACCTTCAGTCTGCAACCACTATTGGTTATGCACCAAGCTACAATGCTTCTGGTCACTTCTTTGTCAGAGGAGAAGCAAAAATCTTTGTACTACCAATTCATATTGGTGGTGGTGAGTTTACAATTACTGATAGTGCAGGAATTGTTGCTTCACTATCTCACAAAACATCGGGAACATTCTCTGCATTTACTGGTGCTGCAGAAGCAACTGTACGTCTGGTAGCACAGCAAACAGATATTACAATCGAGGGTTCTGCTACAGAAAGGATTACTCCAGCACCACATATTGGTTCTGGTTCTGCATTTGGATTTACTGGTGCTGGTATTAGTCGTGTTGCTATCGTCAAACCAGACCCAACACTATTCAAGTTCCACGGTAGTGCAGTTGAGAAGAATACTGAAAACTACGTTGGTCGTGGTTCACTGTTCGGATACATTGGTGATGCTGAAGTCAATGCGACAACTGATGACCAGAGAGTTGTATACTCCTACAATTCTTCTTCTGTTGTTAGACCAATTGGTGAAGACTATGGATTCATCACTCAAAATGCAACAAATATTGATAATAGTAACGTTCTTTATGACTATCTTGACGAAGAGATTGGAACTTATGCAAATGAGATAGTATCTCAGTTCGGTGAACCAAGTCTGGATGATTATGGACTGATTACTCTACCAATTAGTTTCCCACAACCATCCAACCAAGAAAACTACGGATTTATTACAGACAACGATACCAGACTACCATTTGGTCTCTTCGATATCAATTCGGATACTCTTGTCAAGGTTGGACCATCTTATGTTGGTTCTGGTCACTTCTTTGTCAGGGGAGAAGTAAGAATCTTCGTACTGCCAATCCATATTGGTGGTGGAGAATTTACTATTGCGGGCAGTGCGGGAATTGTCGCATCTCTATCTCACTTTGGTTCTGGTCAGTTCTCTGCATTCACTGGAGCAGCAGAATCTACAGCAGTACTTGGTGAATCCAAGGGTCTATTTGCTGTTCAAGGTGGTGCAGACGAGGTATTTGTACCTGCAACTCATGTTGGTTCTGGACAATTCTCTGCATTTACTGGTGCTGGAGTTGTTCGTGTTGCTATTGTCAAACCAGAACCAGTACTGTTCCAGTTCCTTGGTGGTGCGGTCGAGAAGCATGTCGAGAACTATGTTGGTTCTGGTTCTCTATTCGGTTACATTGGAGAAGCAGATGTCAATGCAACCGTTGATGACCAAAGAGTTGTATACTCTTACAACACGTCATCCAGAGTTACAATTGATAGTCATGACTATGGTTATGTACGTGAAAATGCAACAAATATTGATAATAGTAATGTCCTCTTCGATTATCTCGATGAGCAGATTAGCACCTATGCGAATGAAATAGTATCTCAGTTTGGTGAACCAAGTCTTGATGATTATGGGTTTATCACTGCTCCAGTCAGTTTCCCACAACCATCAAACAAGATCAATTATGGTCTTATTACAGAGACCGACAATATCTTCCCATTCGGTCTCTTCAGATTCGATTCACAGACTGGAATTGTCAATTCCCCAGCAATTCCTGGAGACCTACAAATCAAGGTCTTTGGAGAAGGTCAAGTACAAATTCTTCCAAGACATATTGGTGGTGGAGAATTTACTATTGCTGGTGCAGCAGATCCAGTTGCATCCCTATCTCATGTTGGTTCTGGTGTATTCTCTGCCTTCACTGGTGCTGCAGAAACAGTTGCACTCGTTCAGGGAACTAGAGGAGACATCAACTTTGAAGGTCAAGCAGCAGAAGCATTTACACCTGCACCTCATATTGGTTCTGGTACTCTGTTTGCCTTCGAGGGTTCTGCAAATTCATACTCTGCAAGACCAGAATCCGATGGACTATTCAAGTTCCACGGCAGTGCTGCAATCAGCAAGGTTGCTATTCAAGTCGGTTCTGGTTCACTCTTCGGATACATTGGCAATGCAGATGTCGATGCAGTATTTGCTGATGAAAGAGTTGTCTATAGTTACAATGACTCTTCCAGAGTTGGTCTGGAGAGTGAAGACTATGGATTCATTAATGAACTCCCTGCAAATACGGAACTCGATGCCACAATTGCAGACTACGCAAATGTACCAATCAGTACATATGCAAATGAGATAGCATCTGAATTTGGTAGAGTACCAAACGATTACGGATTCGTTCAACTACCTACCAACTTTGCTCAGCAACGTGAAGACTACGGTCTCATTAGTGATAATGAAACCAGACTGCCATTTGGTGGAATCAAGTTTAGCACTAAGGAAGACGATTCTGCACTTATCCTTATCACTGCTAACTTCACTGGTAGTGGTAGAGCAACAATTGCTTCTGGTGCTGGAGATGTCAGAATCTTTGGTTATGCGGGTTCTGGTGGATTCCAAGCTGGAACAAGAGGACCTGGAGATACTGCAAATATCAGATTCTCCCTCAGAGTTACCAATACTGGTGGTGCTCTATTTGGTATCATTGGTGGAACAGAATCTCAAACACCTGCACCAGTTGTTGGTGGTGGAACACTATTCAGATTCAACGGTTCGGCAACAGAAAGTCACACCGAATCTTACGTTGGGGACGGTACATTCCGTCTGGGACTCAGTTCTCCAGGTGTTATTGGAGATGGTTCTCGTGGTATTACCACATTCCATCTTGGTCATATTGGCTCTGGAACAGTTGCAGACCTCAATGGTACTGCACAAACACCAAGAGCAAGAGACTTTGTTGGATCTGGTTCCCTCTTTGCTTTCACTGGAGCAGCAGAATCCAGCACGAAGGTCGAAGAGAAGACCTCACTCTTCAAATTCACTGGTACTGCTCAAACACCAAGAGCAAGAGACTTTGTTGGAACTGGTTCCCTATTTACCTTTGTCAGCAAGACAGAGACTACTTCTACTGCAGAGTTCTCAACTGGACTATTCAAAGTCACTGGCAATGCAGTCCTCAGAGCAACCAATTCCTACGTTGGTACTGGTCTCTTCTCTGCCTTCACTGGTGCTGCGGAAGTATTCTCTGCTACCCCACCAATTTCTGGTCTATTCAGAGTTGGTGGTTCTGCTGCAGAGGCAATCGTCCCTGCTCCAGAAATTGGTTCTGGTTCTCTCTTTACCTTCGTCAGCAAGACAGAGACATTCTCTGCAGCAGAAAAACCACCAGGTACTCTATTCAAGACAGGTGGTGCTGCAGCAATTGGATTCTCTCTCACCGAAATTGGTGGTGGAACATTCAATCTCAGACGCAAGAAACTTGGTCTTGATGCTGCTGAGAAACCACGTTATATCTCTGGTATTGAGAGAAAAACATTCTCAACTGCAACTGAAGGTGGTCTATTCAGAGTTGCTGGTGAGGTCAAACTCTTCTTCACCTACTTCGATACTGGTGGTGGTGAACTTACTCTTGCTGGTCAAGCAAGAACACAAACCAGACCAATTCACGTCGGTTTCGGAAAACTCACCCTTGCTGGTCGTGCAGAAACTCCAAGAACCAGAGAATACATTGGATCTGGTTCAGCATTTGGATTCATCGGTGGTGTCACCGTTGCGGCAAGCAGACCACCAGTTACTGGAACACTATTCAGATTCCAGGGTGCTGGTGTCGAGAAGAACACCGAAGCATACAACGGTTCTGCAGAAATCAAGACAACAGGAAAAGCATTCCTCAACTTCAGTCTTGGTCATATTGGTTCTGGTCACTTCCTTGCTCAGGGAAGTGGTGCAGAAGCAAGAGTCAGAACTTACGAAGGTTCTGGTACTCTATTTGGTATTTCTGGAACTACAGAGTCCAGACTTCTCGATACAATCGACAAGACAACTCTGTTCAGATTTGCTGGTGCAGGTTCTCAACGTTCTACTCGTCAGCAAATTGGTTCTGGTGGACTATTCGCATTCGTCAGCAAGACGGAAATCAGAGTTGCATCACAAGAGTCCGATGGACTCTTCAAGATTTCTGGCACTGCTGGAGAAAAAAGTACCAACAAATACGATGGTACTGGTACTCTCAAGTTCAACACCAAAGACACCTTTACAGATGTCAATGGCAAGACACTCTTCGTCAGTGCAGAAGAGAGAACTACTTCTATTCCACCAACTACTGGAACAGTATTCTCATTCAAGGGTGTTGCGAAGACAGATCCAGTCAGAAACTACTCTGGTCGTGGAGCACTCTTCGGATTTGGTGGAGGAGCAGAAAGAGTTGCATTCGTACCAAAGGCAACAGCACTCTTCGACTTTGTTGGAACAGCAGGAGAAAAGAGAACTGCAGCACATACTGGTTCTGGTTCTCTCTTCACATTCGTCAGCAAGACAGAATCTACTGTTATCAACAGTGCAGCAAGTGGAGTATTCAGATTCGTTGGTTCTGCGGATGTATCTCGTTCTCCAGCACCTCATGTTGGTTCTGGATCACTCTTCGCATTCGTCAGCAAAACAGAGACTGTCACATTCTCTCCACCATCAGACAATCTCTTCCTCATCAGAGGTTCTGCGGAAGTTTCAAAGACAAACGCATTCGATGGTTCTGGTTCTGTATTTACATTTGTCAGCACTACAACGGCAAGAGTTGTACCATATCAGACCCAGCAAGGACTCTTCAGACTTATTGGTCTCTCCAAAGAATCCTTTATCAGAACAGGATATATCGGAGCAAGTACAACTCGGGCAAACGGTGCATCTACAGATAGTTACATAGAATTTAGGGCACCCAAACCAACCAGAATATACATAATTTGATAAATAAAGATATACAATTTGTTCATTAAATGGCAAACACAAAAAGAGTTCAACTCAGGAAAGGAACTGAGCAAGAACATGCTGCGTTTACTGGTGCTTTAGCAGAAGTTACTGTAGACACAGATAAAAGTGTTATCAGAGTACATGATGGATATACTGCAGGTGGTTATGAAGTATCAAAAGCTCGTTATGAGTTAGTCTCAGGTGCGACTAACTTGAGAGCTAACATAAAGTATCATGTAGATACATCATCTGGAGAGTATCAGGTCACTTTACCGACTCTAATAAATACTGGTGATTACATCGAATTATTCGATGCAAAATCTTTCTGGGCTATAAATAATCTTATAGTAGTCACTCAAAATAATCAGAAATTTAAGAATGCTTCGGGGTTAATTGATGCCCCTCTCCACTGTGATGTTTCTGGTGCAAGTGTCGAATTGATCTGGGAAGGTACTTACTGGAGGGTCTCTGCATGACAATGTTTTTAAGCAACAGCATGATATCAGGTTCTGGGGGTGGAGGTGCATCATTTGATGACTCTACTCTAAAAACAGAAGATGATTTTTATATCCACGCACTTCGTAGAGATCGTGATGGTATGCTTCACTATACAAAAGTAAGGTCTACCGATAATGGTGTCACAGGTGATTTTCATAGAAATGACGGCACCCAATATCCCGATTTTCTAGAGGGCATTGATTATGTAGAGGAAACTACCGAATCTAAAGCATACACTAATCACCCTGCTGATAAATATCAACAGTTTAGATTTGATTTTAGAAGGATTTCCTATTTCGTCGATGACGATGGATATTTTGTTGCCAGAGTTGGTGGCACATATGATTACACAACCGAAGGACCTAAGTAAGGAATTAAACAAAAATGGCAGATTTTAGATTAGGAAGACTAAAATTTAATTGGAGAGGTGCTTGGACTGGTGCCACCGACTACGTAATCGATGATATCGTTAAGTTCGGTGCGAACACCTATGTTTGTACTACAAACCACACCTCCGTAGCTTCAGAAAACGATTGGTACTCAACTGACCTAGCAAACTGGTCACTCCATGTTGAGGGTATCACCAATAGAGGTGACTGGGCACCATCCACTTTCTACAAGGTTAATGACCTTGTTAAGTACGGAAATACTCAGTTTAGAGTACAGTCTTCATTTGCTTCTACTTCCTCATTTAATTCCACCAATTTAGTTTCTTACTTTGGAGGATTTAACTACGAGGGAAATTGGGCAGGTGAAGTCGAGTACCAAAGTGGTGACGTAGTTCTTTACGGTGGTCATAACTATGTTGCTAAAACACGCAATGTAGGTAAAGAACCAAGTTCCTATGCATCTGATTGGGATACACTGACAACTGGATTCGACTTTGTTGGTGCATACTCCACAGCAACTTCTTACAAGCCTGGTGAAGTTGTTCAGTTTGGTGGTTATGCATATGTAGCAAAGGATGAAGTTGGTGCTGGTATGACCAGCAATCCAGTACAAATTCCTGATGATTGGGACCTAATTGTTAAGGGTCTTGATTGGAGAGGTGCTTGGACAACAACCACAACCTATCAGTTAGGTGATGCAGTATCTAAAAACTCTAACTCCTACGTTAGTGTTGCATCAACTAACATCAACAACGATCCTTCAACCGATTCACTCGGCACTTACTGGAATCCACTTACTCAAGGTGCTTCTTCAAA
>OBOS01000003.1_pt1 | contig 23357 bp, 28 predicted proteins | sample 1535221 | NCBI WGS metagenome assembly OBOS01 (sample SAMEA3275624, study PRJEB22092) | marine metagenome | biome: ENVO 01000047; feature: ENVO 0000570; material: ENVO 00002150 | collected 2014-06-21T12:30:00+00 | depth 0 m
AGGAGAAACTGAATTTCTCTATCAAAGTAGAAGGGTTAAACCAAGAAAAGGGAGAGTAGTAATTTTCCCAGTTACTTGGACTCATACACATAGAGGAAACCCTCCATTATCAGGTGAAAAGATGATTGCAACAAGCTGGACGCACCTTAATCTAGCAAAATCTTAACTTGTACTTGCCTTAGACCGTATGGAAATCCTAAACTCTCCACAAGACTTTTTGTTTAATTTGCAAACTTGTTCACCGAATGAAGCAAAAAGGATGTGGAAGGAGTCAATAAAAGAGAGATGGAACCATGAATGTGCTTACTGCGGGAGTAAAACAAATGAATTATCAATTGACCATATCGTCCCTCGTTCAAAAGGTGGGAACGACCATATAACAAATGTTCTATGTGCTTGCACAAAATGTAATAGGTCAAAAGCACATGAACCAGTAGAGCAATGGTATCGTAGTCAAAAGTTTTTCACAGAAGAAAGATACGATGCTATAATTAAATGGCAGAGGCAATATTTAAATCAAGATTTTACAAATAATTTAATGACGTATAAACCAAGGAGGAACAGAGTAGCATGAGCATCACAGTTTGGAGTAAGGAAAATTGTCCTTACTGTTTAAAAATTAAGACCGTTTTTGAACAAAGAGATATTGCATTTACAGAACAAGTTTTGGATATTGACTTTGTGACGGATGAGTTCTATGATGAGTTCGGTGTTGGTGCTACTTTCCCTCAAGTAGTGATTGATGGTGAAAATGTCGGAGGAGCATCCGATGCTGTTCGTCATTTGGTTCAGAACGGTATGATTTGAATGAACACTATAAATAACTCTGAACCCCCTAGAGTCAATCGGGGGGTAGAATTATTACTTCGTAAAAGGAGGGAAAAGGACGAAGAACCAAAAAAAGATGACTTTTGGTTCAGCAATCGGTTTTCTCTCTTAAAGAGAGAATTTACCGTACAAATTGGCATACGCAAGATTGACAAAGAGTAGTTCTCTCGGAGGAAGGAAAATGTTAGCAGTAACATTAACAATCGGAACATTGGTATCAATCATGTTCTTTTTTGTAGGTGGTGTTGTTGGTTGGCTTGCTAAAGAGCATATGTATCAAACCACTCCCGTCTATGCACACCCAGAGATGTTTGATGAGAACGGAAACATCTTACCCGATGAAATTTTAGCAGTACGATTTGAAAATGGCTATGACACAGACGAAGACGAGGAAGAAGACTGAGACACCTAAACTCCCTCCCAATCCCTTTACTTTTGAAGTACTTCAACTTGCATCAAAGCAAAGGTCTAAGGCAAAGAAAGTAGAAATCCTACAGACATACGCACACGACTCATTGAAATCCATTTTCATTTGGAACTTCGATGAGTCTGTGATTTCTTTGTTGCCTCCTGGTGAGGTTCCTTACTTTGGTGAGGACGGCATGGAGGCTATGACCATGACCGAAAAGATTAATCGTGCTGCGGAAGCACTGAAGAATGAAAATTCTATCGGTGCTACCGACCAAAAGCATACTACACTTAGAACTGAGTATACTAAACTGTATAATTTCATTAAAGGTGGTAACGATTCCCTGAGTGGACTTCGTAGAGAAAGTATCTTTATTCAATTGCTGGAAGGTCTTCATCCTCTTGAGGCAGAGATTATTTGTCTCTGCAAAGATAAGCAACTTGAGACTAAGTATAAAATCACCAAAGAGATTGTTTCACAAGCATATCCTGATATTACCTGGGGAGGTAGAAGTTGAAGATTATTCATGAAAATTGTGACAAGGAACTTGCTGAAGATAGAACTCTTCCATACACTGCATATCTCGTCGAGTATCAACTTGACGGATTGACGAAATATGATATTGTAACTGCACCAAAGAGAGTCGATATCTTTGACCATTACTGGGATAAGTATCGTAATGGATTTATAAACATGACTCAAACTGAAGGAAGAGTTAACCCAAAACTTTGGGGATATAGCAGCTCCGATAAAAAGAAAAAGAAATGAAAGAAAAATTCATAGACGTTCTAAGAAGAGAGCTACAAAATGAGTTCAAGAAAGAACTCGGTGTTGATGTGAATGATGCTGCTCTCAAAAAAGTAATGAAAGATTATAAGAGAATTAAAAACAACCCCATCAACATCATCAAAGAGATGGACCAGAAACGTAAAGATTCTTAAAAACTGTATTAAGTTATACAATACAACTTGACTATATACTTTAAATGGTCTATGATGACCATACGTTCATCTCATGCTTAGTATATTACTGGCATTGACCCTTGCCCATCATAATGACGGCAACCCCTACGGGTGGCACATGTCCTGTGAAAGGTTCTTACAACGTCGAGTTGAAATCCAAGCAGACCCAAACCTTGACCTTCGGTCGAAGTTAAATCTGATTGGGTATCTCAAGACTAAAGTAGAAGGTCAATGTGAAGGTACTTACACATGAGACGCAAGTAAGTCGCGGAACGGAACGTTCATCCCTTAGGGGACGCAACCGACTGAAGGAACGGGAAAACGGATCCACCGAAAGGTGAGAAGGTTAACTTTCCATTCTATTCAGGTAACGACAAATGAACACACTTACAATCATCAAAAAGCAAATCGAGAAAGCAGCACGTCTTCATGACGCACAAGTTCTTCACACTACATATCGTGGTGTAAAGTATGAGTGTAAGCAGGAAGGCGAAGAAGTACATGGTACTTTCTGCTATCGTGGACGTTCTTACGTTAAGTGAGGCAATCATGCAAGCATTACAAGTAGCAACATTAGGTTCTATTTTTAGTATTGCTTTTCTTGGACTTCTCTATGGAGAATTCCTTCTTCTTTCTAAGAAGTGAAAAAACTTAAACTGCTTTTTAAAATTACTAGAGGGGTTGACTACCCCTCTTTTTTTATGTAGAATTGCCAAAGAGACCATCTAAAAATGGACAAAGAAAAACTCAAATTAATTGTTAGAAATTTAGAATTGCTTGTCGATGGTTTGAAGTCTGAAATTTACTCTGACGTTGGTGCATACACTGACAAGAGAGAGAATTTTGATGACCCCATAGAAGTTCATCATGATTATGATGAAATTTTTGATAACGATGATGACGGATACCCAGACTGAGGATTTATGCAGCAAACAGTAAAACTTATCAGTGTCACTCCCGATGCTGAAAAACACATGGCTTATTGTGCCCGTGTAAGCAATCCGAATAACCAAGAGAATGAAAAGTTCTCTGGTCTTCTGCGGTATTGTGTAAAGCACCAACACTGGAGTATCTTTGAACAGGCATACATGACCCTGGAAATCAACACTACCAGGGGACTGGCAGCTCAAGTGCTGCGCCATCGCTCATTTACATATCAAGAATTTTCGCAACGGTATGCTGATTCTTCCTTACTCGCAGAGACTATCCCACTTCCAGCACTTAGAAGACAAGACACAAAGAATCGTCAGAACTCTATTGATGACGTTGACCCATTTATGCTTCAGAAATATGAAATGCTGATGCAACAGCACTTTGAACAAGCAATGGATTTGTATCAAAAAATGCTTAGTGATGGGATCGCAAAGGAGTGTGCTCGCTTTGTGCTTCCTTTAGCAACACCAACAAGACTTTACATGACAGGCTCAGTGCGCTCATGGATCCATTATATCGATTTGCGTTCTGCCAATGGAACACAAGCAGAGCATATGGAAATTGCAACCATGGCAAAAGAAATTTTTATTGAGCAGTTTCCTGCTGTTGCGGAAGCAATGGATTGGACCAACTAAATAGTTACTTGACACAATATTATAATGGCAACTTATCCTGTTATTAATACTCAGACTGGTGAGCAAAAAGAAGTTGTGATGAGTATTCACGATTGGGACCAGTGGTGTAAAGACAACCCTGACTGGCAACGTGACTACTCTGACCCGTCAACTGCACCAGGTTTTGGTGAAGTCGGTGACTTCCAAAACAAACTCATTAAAAAACATCCTGGTTGGAATGAGGTGCTAGCAAAAGCATCTAAGCAACCTGGAGCAAGAAATTTGAAGATTTGACATGCCAAGAAGAAAGAAGAACAACCATGAGCAACCCATTGGGGTTGGAATGACTGCGAAAAAGATGAAGAGAAAGAGACCGATTAATTCGGATCTTTTGATTGATGTAGAACCCTTAACAGAAAATCAAACTAAACTGTTTGAATCTTACAAGTCTGGTAAGAACGTTGTTGCATATGGTGCAGCAGGAACGGGTAAAACATTTATTACTCTATACAATGCTCTTAACGAGGTATTGGATGAAATTACTCCATATGAGCAAATTTATGTTGTTCGTTCTTTGGTAGCAACTAGAGAGATTGGTTTCCTACCTGGAGACCATGAGGATAAATCTTCTCTCTATCAGATTCCATACAAGAACATGGTCAAATACATGTTCCAACTTCCTACCGAGGTTGACTTTGAAATGTTGTATGGTAATCTAAAGCAACAAGAAACAATTAAGTTTTGGAGTACATCATTTGTTCGTGGTACTACTCTTGATAATTCAATTATCATTGTAGATGAATATCAAAATATGAATTTCCACGAACTTGATAGTATCATCACCCGTGTCGGTGAAGATTCCAAAATTATGTTCTGTGGTGATGCACGTCAGTCGGACTTGACAAAGGCAAATGAGAAAAATGGAATCGTTGATTTCATGGACATCTTGAGAAAAATGCCATCTTTTGATATAATTGAATTTGGCATCGAAGATATTGTACGTTCTGGTCTTGTCAAAGAATACTTAGTTGCAAAGATTGAATCTGGTTATTGATGACTTTTAATCATGTTGATTTGAATCTCCCAAGCCTTGAACGGGAGACTATTGATGGAATCCGTTTCTATAAAGTTCCACTGAGTGATGAACTTCTTAAACTGGTTTCCATCACATCAGTAACTAGTCACAAAAATCGTCAGTTTTTTGCGGAGTGGAGGAAAAAAGTAGGAGCAGAGAAAGCAGATAAGATTACCAAACAAGCAACCAGTCGTGGTACTGACATGCATAGTTTGGTTGAAAATTATCTTCTCAACATCCCTGAATTACCTAAAGTTCCACCACTCCCAGAGTTTCTTTTTAAAATTGCAAAAGAGAAACTAGACAAAATAGATAACATTCATGCACTTGAAAGTTCACTTTATAGTAAGTACTTGGGTATTGCAGGAACAGTTGACTGCATTGCCGAATATGATGGTGAACTCGCAGTAATTGACTTCAAAACCTCCAAGAAACCTAAACCCGAGGAATGGATTGAACACTATTTTGTTCAGTGTTGTGCATATGCATGTATGCTCTACGAACTAACTGGTATCACTGTGAAAAAACTTGTCATTATCATGGCATGTGAAAATGGGGAATGTGTCGTTTACGAACAACGAGACAAGACCAAGTACATTAAACTTCTTATTCAATATATCAAAGAGTTCGTTGATTCTCAAACTTAATTTATGGAAAGCACTTCACTTATTTCCTCCAACGTATTGGAGAACTTGTTAACTATCAATGTTTTAAATATGCAAAATAACATCAAGGATGCAATAAAAGACAAATTCTTATGTCCACAAAAGTTTGCCCAAGATATCGAGCATATTGTAAAAGTTTCTAAGATTACTTACATTGATGCAATCATCACTTACTGTGAGGAGAATAGCATTGAATTGGAAACTGTTCCCAAACTTATTTCTAAACCACTCAAGGAAAAGATTAAGTGTGAGGCAACCCGTCTGAACTTTTTGAAAAAAACTAGTAGAGCAACTTTAAAATTTTGAAAGTGACCCCCTTTGACGTATATAAAACATACCTGGCAGTAAAGAATCACTTTACAAAGCCAACATATGATTACTTTAAATATTGCGGAAGGTCTAGGGCATCAATTACTGCCTTCAATAAAAGAAAGGATAGATACTTTTTTGAAAAGATGTCTAGACAGAAGAGTGATGAGGAGATAAAAGCATACTTTGTAGCAAATTTTGTTGAGTGCAACGACCCCGAGTCTCTTTGGATTGGGGAAATAATCAGAAGTGGTGAAGATAATTTTACTAATTGGTTGAAAAAGGTTCAAAGTCTTACCTACATGTTTAAGACTGAGAGTGAGGTGTTTGTTGCAGGGAAGGACTTTGATAGTCTTTTTTCCTGCGATAAGAATCAACACCCAGAACTTCTAAGGTTATACTTATCAAAGGCAATAACTTTAGAGACGATGGTTATTCTTGATTATATTCTTGGATATGTTTCAAGATTCGATAAAAAACTTACAGACCCAGTGTGGGAAACCGTAAGTTTGAGGATTAAAAAGTATAAACCATTCCTAAATATTGATGAGAGTAAATGTAAGGAAATTTTAAAGGAAATTGTTCTATGACTAAGTTTTTTGATTCCGAGATGGTTCGGGAATCTATTCAAGAGTTGGACGAAATTCAACAAGAATTGTTCTCCTCAATTATGGATATCCCATTTGCTAATGAAAACGGCAAGAAAGAACATCTCGATTTGATGAGACAATTTCTGGAGAAGCAAAAACTCTTTATTTTTAGGATGTCTCTTTCTGATGACCCTGAAGCAGTGGAGATGAAAGAAAAAATTATTGAATCTGCAAAACTTTTTGGTTTGAAAGAAGGTGGAGGAGTTGATGAATTCTTCAAACTCATGGAATCTCAGATAGACTATCTTGAGAAAACCCTTGACGAGTGACCCGTTTCCTTGCTATACTCAATACGTCAATACGACACACACACATTCAATACTAATCAATACGGAGAATACGAATGTCTTTTGCTGATCTTAAAAAGCAATCCCGCATGGGAAGCCTCACCGAGAAACTGGTGAAGCAAGTCGAAAAAATGAACGAGAAGGGCGGTGGTAAAGACGACGACCGTTTTTGGAAACCTGTCATGGACAAGAGCGGAGTTGGTTCCGCAGTGATTCGTTTCCTCCCTGCACCCGAAGGTAGTGAACTGCCTTGGGCACAAGTCTGGTCCCATGCCTTCCAAGGTCCTGGTGGTTGGCTAATCGATAACTGCCTGACTACCCTTGGTCAGCAATGTCCTGTCTGTGAGAAGAACCGTGTGCTCTGGAACTCTGGTTCTGATGCAGACAAAGAAGAAGCACGTAAGCAGAAACGCAAACTGTCTTACTACGCAAACATCTATGTTGTGAAAGACCCTGCTAACCCTCAGAACGAAGGTCGGGTGTTCCTCTACAAGTTTGGTAAGAAAATCTTTGACAAGATTATGACTGCCATGCAACCCGAGTTTGATGATGATGAACCCATCAACCCCTTTGACTTCTGGGCTGGTGCTAACTTCAAACTGAAACTAAAGAAGGTTGCAGGTTACTGGAACTATGATTCTTCTGAGTTTGCTAATCCTAGTGCACTCCTCGATGGTGATGATGATGCACTGGAAGCACTCTATAAGAACCTTCATGACCTCCAGGCATTCGTTGACCCTAAAGAGTTCAAGTCCTATGAAGACCTGAAGAAGCGTCTTGACTACACTCTCGGACTTCGTGGTACACCAAAGATGCAGGACCAGGAGACCGTCGAAGAGGACTCACAGTGGGAACGTGAACGGAAGGGTGACTTCAGTGAGACTGCCTCCTACAGTGCCCCTGCACCGTCTCCTACTGTTGATTTCAATGCCCCTGACATCACCCCTTCGTCCTCCTCTGCTGACGATGATGAAGATGATGCACTGAGTTACTTTCAGAAACTCGCAGAGGGTTGATTCTAAAATTACCCTTTAATTACAAAAAGGGTCCAAAAAAATTCCCCCCAGATTTTTACTCTGGGGGGTTTTTATTATCTATTGTTTCTTGGGTTGTATGTCCTCTTGTTTTGCCTGTCAATATACTGGGAGGAAGTATCGTATTTCATCATGTTTCTAGTATCACCTACAAATACACCAACAAGTTCTGGTTTTAGAATTTGAATTGACCTTTTCTTTTCATTTTCTCTAATTTCATAGTCAAGGTTGGTGACTGCCTTAGCAATATTTTTTACAGTCTGGATTTCACCTGAATTGTCTAAAAATTCTAGAAGTTGTCCATCAGATTCGATGAATACTTTCATTCCTGGGTATGGGAAGTCCATATTATGCTGGTATTTCGTTGGTAAAGTTAAAGGTTGGAATCAAGACTCCATCGGCATTTAGGGTTCCTGTTATTTCATATAATCTTTCTGAAAGTCTTACTTTAGTATCCAAAATTACATCAGATATTGTAACTTCAACATTTTCACCTGACCTAGTTCCTACTCGGAGAATGCCACCCCAACCATTTGGCCAGTTTGTTAAACTATTTACCACAGTTATGTCTGTGTAATCTTCTGGATTTGAAGCACCTCTTGATTTTACCTTCAAGTTTGATGTTCCTGCCAAAATTTCATTGATATCATAGGTGGAAGTTTTAATATCTCTTCCAGAAACGGTCAATCTTTGATTTAGGTTAATACTAATAATAGTATTACTCTTTGCACTTGGGAATGAATCAAGTAAGTATGAATTGGTTGTTGTATTTGTTGTAACCACCTCAGATTGTGGTGGGTCAACTTGTAAACCACCTTCAATTAGAACTCTATTAAATTCATCTCTATACTCTACTGTTTCATAGTGATGAACTTCGTATAGTTTTTCATCAGAACCATATTTATCAAGAAGATACTTATAGAATGAGTTATTATCGAGAGGCCACTGTTCATTCAAATTTGTAATATTATTGGTTATTAGAATAATCCAATCTAAACTAGAATTCTTATAGAATCTTTCTGCTATTTGGTCAGGTCTCTCACCTTCTTTTATCTCATATAAAGTGAAACCTGTTGCTATGTTACTAAAATCATCTCTAAGTTTTGGTCTCTTAAATAGATTTTTCGCAGCAATAGTATCATCAATGGAAGTTCTCCCATCGAAGACTGATGAATATTGTATTAGTGGTAGTTCTCTGAAATACGGCATTTTAGTAACCTACGTCATCAGCAGTAATTTTGTCTAAGTCAACTCCTTCATTAATACCAGATCCACCAAGAATCTCTTCTTGATAGTCATTTTCGTAAATTGGTTCTAGTTCTGCAAAATTCATTCCAATGGTGACACCAGTTGGCATACCACCATCAAATGCAGACCACTGTCCACTTGGAGCATAATTTACGGAGAAATTAGTAAGTGCACATAATTTAAATCTATTTAATCCAGCAATTGGTTTATCATCTGCAGTTCTATAACTCAATTTAAATACATTGGGTGAACCTAGGAAGTATGAAGTCTCTCCTGCCTTAAATGTAGACCCAGAAGAATTAATTCTTCTTGCTGCCATACCTTGCTTGAATTGTCTAATGATTCTTCTCACATTTCTTGCTTCTATTTCACTTCTCGGTGTCATATTCCAACTAAAGTCGAAAGTTCTCAGAGTAACTTTACTGAATAATAGTTCAAGATTGGAATTAGGAATTATACCAAATCCTCTTGCCAGAATTTCTTCTGGTGATACATCAATTCCACCTTGCTTTAGTAATGTTGATGTTAATGCTGTCTTTAAAGTTTGTCCAAGATCACTATTTGGGTCAAGGTCTCCCCCTATTTTGCTTAACAATTCACCATACATTGCCGCAGCACCCATACCAGTTAGACCACCAACTCCAGCAACAAATGCTCCTTGTGCAACACTTTTTCCAGCAGTTTGAGCAACTAATGCTGCAGTTAAATTGTTCATTCCAGCATCATTCCAACCAACCTTATTAGTATCAGCAACGTTGTTTGGTATTGGTAGAATTGTTACGGACTTAAATTGTTCTTTACCAACTACAGCAGAACTTCCCCTTTGCATACCTCCCAGAGCAATTTTCTTAGCTTCATCTGCACCACCCGTTCTAAATGCATTTGCATTTGGTGGACTGTAATTATACATTGAAATTTTCAAGACATCTTGCTGACCATCAAGAATGTCTAAAGGATAATAAAGCAATCTATTCTTTGCTATATCGGATGAACCAAATAAACTGTTCTCATTAGCACTTCCCGATACGTATGTACTATAAACTGGTTGTCCTGTAAGGGGGTCAATTTGTGGTCCCGTTGGTGGTAATGATAATATTGGTCCAACACCAGGTATTGCACTAGAAATACCTGGTTGTGCCGAAGAACTCCAAGTAGCATTTCCATTAAATGGACCTGTTGGATTTGTTGCAGTTTGATTTATATTTGCACCAGCAGCATTTCCACCCATCGTGGTATGTGCTGCTTTTACTTTTCGACGTATATCTATACTAAAATCTGATGCCAATTCAGTTGGATTATTGACATCACGATCTGGAAAAAAGTCTGGGTTACTTATAGCCCCAATATAATACGCACCATTTTCATAAAGGACTGTTTGTAGTGGTTGGTTCCATGGATCCATTCCAGGTATTACACCTTTGGATACTACTTTATAATCTCCTGTGTCTGGATTATAAAGTAGACCCCAAGAACCTACGGAGCCCAATCCTTTGTTGATTTCATCTGACCTGTAGTCAGCATCTAATACTTTCCATGCCATATTACGGTGAATCCCAGACTCTATACTTTGGTACGGTTTTGCCCAATTTATTTACAAATTGTTCTGTAGGTAATAAAGACACATCAACCCAGTCATTTTTTGGGACTTTAAACAAATCAGAACCAACACCAGAAAAAAGATACTTATGCAAAGTTTTCCTTGGTGCGTTAGAAACTCCTGTTTTATTTATGAGGGATCTAACAAACCCTCCTCTATACTGTGGACTCAGATAATGCACGTTAAGTCCTGTGAAATGTCCAGTTCTTGGACTTACATCCAGTATAAATGATAAGGGATGTCTATCCCAAAACGGATATTTCTGTGGATATTTCGCAGAATATAGAAAAAAGACTAAATCTCCAGGCACTATAAAACTAGTTTCAAATTCACTAATATTTTTCTTTTGAGCAGGAAGGAGCTCATTCATTAGGGCATTGGTATACCAATTGCCACTTCTGAATTTCTTTCCTGCTCTTTTCTTTACTGCTTCTGCAATACCACCATCTTGTATCATTGTCTATCGTCGGAGTCCAAATAGGTAAATCTGTAGTCTAATATTGCTCGATATAATTCGTCTCTTAAATACCAGAGTTCTTCTTGTTCTTCGGCTGGTCTTGCTGGAGAACCTGGCCAATTCTTGATAGTTTCTAGAACACAATGATGTAAAAGTCTTACATCCTCATACGGTAAACTCAAGTTGTAATAAATGTCACCTTCATCGGGGGATTCGTTGGTCATCTTTGTTTGATACCTAATTCTTTTTCGGTTAAAATACGAAATTCGTATTTTCTATCGGCACACCAATCTTTTGCTGCTTTCCATTTTGCCTGATTGACTGCCCAAGTTTTTACACTATATACCCAAGATTTGGTTTTTCTTTTTGGGTTTGAATCAGGCTCCTTTAAATCCTTTGCTGGTTTTATCTCTACAACTAGTGTTCTCTTTTTTCCATTTTTATCGTTATATTTAACAAAGAAGTCAGGAAAATACCGATGGACTTTGTTATCTATTGGAGAACGATATGGTATAAAGAACTCTTCAGATCTCCATTCATTGACACTCTCAGTGAGGTCACAATATTGCATAAATTTCAATTCATAAGATGACCTGTAGATGATATTAGTTGGGTCACCTTTATACTTTTCTGGTTTTTGTGGCTTGAATTTACCTTGCCTATAACCAGAATCATCTTTATGTGGCATACATAGTATATAAGTTCTTCCAAAAAATATTTATAAATGGCAGACAGATATGAACTCCCTAACAAGATTCTTGGAATTGGTAGGGGGCATCCACTAATCGGTCCATTATATACAAAAATGACCACCCCTAGGGGTAGGAATATCAATCTGAAAAGTGCCAGAGAGATTTTTGGAAGTCTATCCCAAACTTCGCAATTTAAAGTTGCGTTGCATATGACCAGCTCATCTGGGGGAACCGATAAATTATCAGATTGGTTGACTAAAGCTGGTATAACCAATGATATAGCACAGAACACATACTATGATTTTATGTGTTCCGAAGCAGTAATACCTGGAGCAACACTCAATACAGTCGAGGATAAAGGTGGTCGTCAGGGTATTGTTGAAACAATGCCAACACAAAGAGTATTTTCACCTGTGTCTTTGACATTTTATGTTGATAATGAGTATAAGATACTTCGATTGTTTGAAGAATGGATGAATTTTATAAATCCAGTTTATGGTGGAAGTGGAGCCTACGACCAAAGAGGAATTGGATTTGGAGATTCAAAGAATAGAAATGATTTCCATAGAATGAGATATCCAGATGAATACAAGAGGATTATCTCAATTGTAAAATTTGAAAGAAACTTTGCAGTAAATCCAGCAATAGACGGTGACCTTCAAAGTGTTCCATCAGTTACATACAGACTGCTTGAAGCATATCCATCAAGTTTAACTGCAATTCCTCTCACATATGAAGGAAGTACAATTACAAAGTGTACAGTTGAATTTACATATTCTAGATATGTTTATGAACACCATCGTGGAGAACTTATTAACCTAGACGAAGCACTTCGTAAAACGAGATAAACGTGCTCTATTGTCACTAAATATTCATACTGAAACTTGTTATAGAACATTATGCCTTTACCATCTATTTCTACCCCAACATATGAGTTGGTTTTGCCATCATCAGGAAAAAAGATTAAGTACAGACCATTTCTGGTAAAAGAAGAAAAAATACTAATCATTGCATTAGAGAGTCAAGACACTAAAGAGATAACAAATGCAATCAAACAAGTTCTAAAGGATTGCATTTTAACCAGAGGAGTAAAAGTAGAAGATTTACCTACATTTGATATTGAATATATTTTCCTCAATGTAAGAGGAAAGTCTGTAGGTGAGAATATTGACTTAATTATCACATGTTATGATGATGAGGAAACAACAGTTCCTGTAACTGTTTTTATTGATGAGGTTCAGGTACAAAAAGACCCAGAACATAGTCCTGATATTAAATTAGATGATTCTTTAACTTTGAGGATGAGATATCCATCACTTGACCAGTTCATTAGAAATAATTTTGATTTTGCTTCTGACCAAGATTCAGATAGTATTGAAAAATCATTTGAAATCATCGCAGACTGTGTTGACATGGTTTACACAGAAGAAGATTCTTGGGCAGCATCTGATTGTACAAAGAAAGAACTTATCTCATTCATTGAGTCTATGAATTCATCTCAATTTAAGAAAATTGAGAAATTTTTTGAGACAATGCCAAGACTTTCACATGAGATTAAAGTCAAAAATCCTAAAACTGGTGTTGTTAATGAGGTTACGTTGGAGGGACTCTCAAGTTTTTTCGGTTGAGTATGGCTCATATTGACCTTGAGGCATACTTTAGAATTAATTTTGCTTTGATGCAGTTCCATAAATACTCTTTGACGGAGATTGAAGGTATGATGCCGTGGGAACGAGACATCTATGTCGGTTTGCTACAGCAGCATATTGAAGAAGAAAAACTAAAACAACAACAAAGAGCCGCAGCAGCAAATGGCTGAGTATTTTCCAGATAGAAGAAAATTACGCACACTTCAAAGCACGTCACCAGGACTTTCTGGTACTTATAGTGCTGCAATAAATCCTCGTGCTGCTAAAAATCGTGGGGGAAGAAGATATAATTTTAGTGGGAGCATGGATCCCCGTGAATATAGTATGATGATGCGAAAGCAAAAAGGTGATGCTTTGGCAAAAGCATATGGGATGACTCCAGAGGAGTTTGATTCTCATATGAGAAACAAAATTTCTAAGGCAACAAATTTTGTTTCTGGTGGTCGTAAGATGGGTGCAGGTGTTTCGGCAGCCGCACGAAATAATATTGTTGGTTTTAAGAGAGCAGGTGTAAAACCAGTAAGACCTAATGTTGATGGACTTATCAAGTCTATATCAACTAATATTGTTGATGATGTAAAGCAACAAAAAGAATCAACATCAAAATTAGCAAAACAAGCTCCTAGACTACAGAAAAAGACAACTCCTATATTGAAGAAAGAACCCACAGCAGGGGGTGTTCAGAAAAGTAATAATATAACAAATATACAAAATGTCACCCAGAGAGTTGTTTCTCCTGGTCGTGGAAATTCCATTAGTAATTTCAATATTAGAAATAGAGGTGATGAAGAATCAAGAAGACCATTGGGAATGCTTGGTCGATTCCTTGATTCAATTAAAGATGCTATAAGTTTTGCACAATTCTTTGGAGATAAAAGAAATGTGCAAGGTATTAGAGGTGGACTTAAAGCATTACGCAGAACTTTTGCAGAAATGCTTGATACTGCAATTGAACTGCGAAAAGTTATAAACAAAATATATAAAACACTAAGAGGAGCAAACAGAGGCAGAGGAGGTGGTGGTGCATTAGGAATGGGTCTTGGTGCTGCTGGTGCTGGTGCTGCTGTGGCTGGTGCTGCACGAAGAAAACGTAGAGCACCTAGAGCAAGAGTAAAACCAAGAGGAAGAATGAGAGGTAAATTAGGACTTGGATTGGCAGGTCTTGGTTTACTTGGTGCTGGTCTTGGTCTTGGTTCAAAAGCAAATGCTGCAGATGTGTCTTCTCCACCACCTGTAAATGCACCACCACCAATACCAGAAGATTTTTCTAGTACTTTTGGGAATGCTGTAGACCAATTTGCAAAGTCAATTACGACACTATTTGAAAAACAAAAAGAAGGTGGCAAATCATCACCTGGTGGTGGACAGAGTGCACCAACATCTTCAAATGCACCAAGTACAAATGCTCCTAGTGGTGGGGCAATGTTGGGTGGTGCCGTATCTACTAATGAAGAAGCAGCACTTCTAAAAACAATTAGACAAGTTGAAGGAACTGCTGGTGAAGATGGTTATGGAAAAGTATTCGGTGGAGAAGTCATTCCTGAATTAGCAAGGGGTGAGATGACCATCAATGAAGTCATCCAAATGCAAAACACGGGTTATATGCCCCAACGTTTTGGTGGAAGAAAAGTTAATTATGGAACATTCTATGACAAAGCTTCGGGAAGAACAAGGTCAAGTGCTGCTAGTGGTGCTTATCAGTTTATGCCCGACACTCTTGGTGGTATTGCAGACCAAACAAAAATCAGCAGAGATGCAAAACTTACACCAGAACTACAAGACCAGTTAGGTCTTGCATTGGCTAGAAGACGTGGTGTGGATCCGAAGCAAAGAATGACAATTCAAGCCATGGAAAAACTTGGTTTGGAGTGGGCAGGATTAACACCATATTATCAGCAAACTGATACAACTGCTGCTGATTCTTTGGGAATTTATGATAAGTTACTTAAAGACCCTCAGGTACAACCAAAGATGGGACCTCCAGCACCAGATTTGGATCCAACAAGAAGGCAAGTGATGTCACAGGCATCTAAAAGTATTTCTCAAGTTCCCCCATCCCAAGGACCTTCTGGACAGATTGCAACGTTACCTCCAATGGTGATGCCCACACAAGGAGGATCTAAAACTCCAACAGTCATTGCTCCACAAGGTGTACAACAAGAGCAGGCAGAGCCTGCTCCCAACTTACCATCATCGGATGAAAATAATTTCTACACAATGTATTCAAGAGTAGTTTATAACATTGTTGACGCATAATGGCAGTACTAACATCACCACTAAAGGATACGGCAAAAATCATCTCCCCATCTGGTATGGGTAGAAAAAGAACTGCGTCTAAGAAAAAAACATCCATAGCACAGGTTTCAAATTCAATTGTTTCTCTTAAGAGAAACAAGAATAGAAGGTCAACTCCTGGATTGAAGAAAGAATTCAAAGGGTTTGAACGATTTATTCGTGCTGAAAATCAAAGGGTGCGGATGGTTAAGATGCCATCCAAGAGAAAGGTTAAGATGCTAAAGAATATTATCCCTAATCTTGGTCGTGGTTTGCTTGGTCAAAAGGGTGGTGGTCTTTTAGGTGGTGGTCTCCTTGGTGGACTTGGACTTGGATTGGCAGGAGCTGATTTACTAGGTGGTTTGGGAAGGGGAAGGGGAAGAGGTAGAGTTCGTGGATATAAACCAACATTTGGAACAAACTTGGCATTTGAGAGGCAAATACAACGACCTGGGCAAAGGATTGGATTAACAGATACTAGAAGGGATATTGCGTCAAGATATGCTAGAAGATTTGGTGATAAAGCAGCAGATGCTAGGTTCTTAAAGGGTGCACAGGGTGCTGGTCGTGGTCTTCGTGGAGTTCCAGTTCTAGGTGCTTTATTTACTGGTTTAGATTTTGCTGAAGGTGTATCAGAGGGGGAGAGTGTTGGTAAAGCAGCAACAGGTGCTGTTGCCTCTACTGCTGGTGGTCTTGCTGGTGCAAAGGGTGGTGCTGCTCTCGGTGCAGGAATTGGAACTTTTATTCTCCCAGGAGTAGGAACTGTTGTTGGTGGTGCTCTTGGTGGACTAGTTGGTGGTATAGCAGGTTCATTTGGTGCTGGATATGTTGCTGACAGGGCATATGAAGGTGTTACTGGTGAGAAAAGTTTAGAACAACAGAAACGAGATGCTGCACAGAAACAAAAACTAAAAGAACTTGCAGAAAAGCAGAAAGCAGCAAGATTTTCTGGAGATACTGGATTGGCAGGGTCTTTAAAGAAATTTTCAAAAAATGTAACTCTTTTTACACAATTTGTAGATAAGTACGCAATAAGTGCTGGAGATATTGCTCCAGGAACACAAACTGATAATCTTGGATCTACACCACCCTCAAATGCAGCATCGGGAAGTTATCCTGGGTTTGATAATGTTGAACGTGTTGCTCCATTTGTAACTGGTCAGGTAAGCACATATCCTGGTGCTCAGTATGGTGCGTCTAGAAGTGGTGGTAGAATGCACGTTGGTCAAGATATTTCTGGTCAAGAAGCAGGAGACCCAGTTCTTGCAGCAATGGCAGGAACTATTGTAGAAGTTGGTGCTGGATTTGCATTTCAACGTGGGAATGGCACTAGTCAGACAATTGGAATCAAGCACCAGGATGGTTCTATGACTAGATATGTCCACATCCTTGCAAATGTATCTGTCGGAGCAGAAGTCAAAGCAGGACAACAAATTGGAACTGTTTCACCAGCAGACACAGCAAGTAGTCCAGATTTTCCACACTTGCACTTTGAGTTGTATGGACCTAATGGTGGAGGACCACTAGACCCTAGACCATTTTTGGGGAGTGCTCCATCATCACCATCTATTGCACCAATTACACCTGGTCCAAGTTCAGATATTGGACCTACTCCACAGCAAGCAAAAACTGGTGCTGATGACAGAGAGTCTTCCCCAAGTTTAGACCCAGGTAATGCTGGTTATGATATGACTAAAACAAGAGAAGGTAATTTACGTACTGCAATTGCTGATGAAGAAACTGGTCAGACTTATGGTGATTTGGAAGATATGGCAGTAAGGAAAGAAAGGATGGATGCTATGGTGAAGGCACTTGGTAGAGATAAGGATTATCTTGCCTTAGTTATGGATAATATGACTGGCACTGCATCAGTTGAAGGTTATGCGAGTATGATGAGAGATAAAGGAATGCATGAAGAATTAAAAAGTATTCTTAGAAAGCATAGAGCAGGACAACTTATTGATAGTGGAAGGGCAACTCAATATGTTGATGGTATAAAGACAAAAATGTCTAGTGGAGCATTGGAACTTCTTCGTGGACCAACTATTGAACCAAAGGCAATAACACCACCGTCACAAGGACTGAGTTCATATCCAGAATATAATAGAAGTGGTCAGGTTGCTATTTTGCCAATGATATCTCCACCTTCTCCTTCTAGTGGTGGACAAACAGTCATAGGACCAAATGGTGGTGGTCAAATGCAACTTATTCCCGTAGGACCTTCTCAGAGTTCTATGGTAAATAGTTTAATGAAAAAGATGTTGTTAACTACTCTTTCCCAAACGTAATGGCAAATCCTGCAGTAGAATCGTTAAAATATAATTACGTCGTCATTGAATCATTAGACGGTCAGACAAAACTTGACATCACTAACTCCATAATAAGTTGTGATTACTTTGAGGATATCTTATCCCCATGTGTAACCATGTCTATGATTTTGATGAACTCCGCATCTCTAGTCAATTTCTTACCAATTAGAGGAGGAGAAAGATTAGGAATTTCTGTAAATGTTTACTCTGGAGAATTTACAAGAGATGAAGAATTTGCAATGTATGTCTACAAAGCAAGTGAAATTACTCCAGGTGATACCTCTGAATTCTTTACTCTTCATTTGGTTTCCAGAGAGGCACTAACAAATGAAACTAGTAGGTGCATGAGACGTTTTAGTGGTAACATAAAGAATACAGTTGAAGATATTCTAAAAACAGAATTATTGACAGAAAAGTTTAACGTTGATAATATTGAGCAAACTGGAAATAGTTACGAATTCTTAGGAAATACTAGAAAGCCATTTACGGTGCTAACATGGTTAGGTCCGAAAGGTGTACCCACAGAAGCTGGTGGTGTATCTGGTGGTCAAAACATTGGTGAAGCAAAAGGTGTTGCAGGTTTTCTCTTCTGGGAAAATAGTGATGGTTTTAACTTCAAAAGTGTTGAGACACTAGTATCAAATACTTCATTAGGTTCTGCTGATTTAAAAGATATCCCAACATACAATTATACTGGTGCTATTTCAAATTCCACTAGTAATAATCTTTCAATTTTAAGTTATAAAATAGAAAAGAACGTAGATTTATTAAAAAGTTTACGAGTTGGAACATATTCAAACTATACCTACTTTATGGATTTCTATACAGGGAGTATGAATTATTACAAATATACCCTAAAAGATGAAATCAAGAGTAAGTTAGGCACTGAGGACAAGATTGCTGTTTCGGAGGAGTTAGGAGATTCACCATCAAGAATAATGGTCAGAATTTCTGATAGAGGTGTTCTTGATAACTCTGGGGTTGTAGCAGAATCTGGTAGAGATGTTGCAGATATGGCGAAATCTGTATCAAGATACAATATTCTGTTCAGTCAGTCCCTAAATATGACAGTACCATGCAACATTAACTTAAAGGCAGGTGATGTTATTAAGGCAGAATTTCCTGCACTTGAATTGAGCAACGAAAAAGAAGCAGACTCAAAACAAAGTGGTAATTACCTCATAAAAGAGTTAAGACATCACTTTGAGGGTCAGAAAAATGTAACTAGTTTAAAACTAGTTCGTGATAGTTATGGTCTTTACGGTTCTAATAACAACTAAAACTTATGGAAAATATCGAATCGCATATTGCCAAGGATAGAGAAATCCTTGGCAATCCAACAACGTCTCCTCAACAACGTCGTCATATAGAAGAAGAACTTCATGAACTTGAAGTTTATGCTGAAAACCATGCTGAAGAAATTGCAGCAGGTGATCACCATGATCCCACTGCACTTGAACTTTACTGCGAAGTAGAACCAGGTGCCCCAGAGTGCAAAATGCATGACAATTGATTTGTAACACATATGCTTGACGGAAGTTTATTAAAATCCAATTATCTTGGTAAAGACGGTTTTGTTTGGTGGATTGGTCAAATTGCACCTGCTGCGTCTTGGAGAAATGAAAAAACCAAGCCAGATGCAGGTCGTAATACAAAAGACCCCAATCCAAATGAAGATCTAACGGGAGGCGCTTGGGCTTACCGTTGTAGAGTTCGAGTAATTGGATATCACACTTTCAATCGTGACATCCTCAAAGATGAGGAGTTGCCTTGGGCACACGTCATGTCAACGGCAACAGAAGGATCTGCTCAAGGTGGTGTCTTTGAGACGATGCGTATTGTCGGTGGAGAAACCGCATTTGGATTTTTCCTAGATGGTGAAGATGCTCAACAACCCGTTGTTGTTGGTCTAATTCATAGAAATGAAAGTGTTAGAAGCTTCCCCCAGGATCAACTTGCGGACCAGTTAAGACCATTTACTGGTCATACTGGTCCACTAAGACAATCAGATACTCAAATAAGAGAGAAAAATCCTGGTCAACAAGAAGCTCCAGCAGGCAGTTCAAAACCAGCAGATATTGGTAAAACAACATCAACACCATTCACTGGAAATGCACAATCAGCAGCAGCTCCATCTTCTGGTGCTATTGCAAACGCAACACAAGAAGAGCCTGCAAAGATACCAACATTAAAATCTCCACAAAGAGATGAATCAAAACCTGGTGCAGACCAAGCAATTAGACAAGACTTGGCATCTCAAGCATTTGGAGATGAGGGTGATGTCACTATTGTCAGAGAAAATGGTTGTACTGATAACCTGATTGGTAAAATATCAAAAGTTCTGAATGAATTTATTGCATATATTGGAAGAATCGAAGAATGGATTGATGCATATATTGACCCAGTACTGAATACATTTGTAGATATTGTTCAGGAAATAAGAGGATTTGCTAGAAGAATCGTTGGTATTATCAAGTTTGTTATTAACAACTTGAGAGGAACGATTATCAAGATTATTACTAATCTTTTCGGAAACTTTATTTCTAGTCTTATTCCCCTTCCACAGCAACCATTAGTTGCAGAGGCAACAAAAAATATTATAAACATTATTTTTTGTTTGTTTGAAAAATTAATCCCGATGATGATTCAATATATCATCAATCTATTGACGGGTTTGATTGGTAGAGCAATCAATGCTCCTCTTTGTGCTGTTGAAGAATGGGTAGCAGGTATTTTAGGTAAGTTGATGGATTTCATCGACGACCTTTTAGATCCAGTGATGTCTGGACTTGACTGGTTACTTGGTGGTCTAAGTCAGATAACTGGAATATTATCAAAAGCATCTTCCATTGCACAACAAATTCTGAACTTTATTGGTTGTGACCAACTGAAATGTGAAGCATCTACTGAATGGAACTCTAGAGCTGGAGCAAGGAAGAAACAACGAGATAACTGGAAGAGGAGTGTAGAAAAACTAAATGTAATGAAGGGTGTCAATCAAAATATTGACGGTGCCCTAGCAGAAAGTAGTATATACAATTATATTGGTGGTGGTGCACCTTATAGAGATTGTGCCGAACGTGTAAGACAACCAAAAACTCAGGGAGATAAAACTCCAGTACCAAACGGAGTAATTTCTGATATTTGCATACCACCAGAAATTGAAATTTTTGGAGATGGTGTCAAAGCAGAAGCAATACCAATTGTTGGAAAAGATGGTGGTATTTTATCTGTTGTTGTAACGAATCCAGGAAGAGGATATAGAAAAGTACCAACAATTAGTGTAGTTGATAACACTGGTCATGGTAAAGGTGCTCGACTTGCATGTAAAATACGTAATGGAAGAATTATATCAATTTACGTCAAACGTGCTGGACGTGGGTATTGCCCAGGTAATTACTCAACACTGTTTGCAAGTTCAACATACCTTGTAACTGCAGATAGATACACAATTTTTGAAGGTGAGAAAGTAAAATTCACTGTAAATACAGAAAATGTAAAACCAGGAACAGTTCTTAAGTGGGAACTGAATGGTGACATCGAACCTGGAGACGTTCAATTTCCTGGAAGAACTCTGACGGAAGCAACTGGTCCACTGAATATTGAGTATGTCAATTTAAATTCAGTAAATAAATCAATTTATGTAAGTGAAAATAGAAAGTACATTGGACTGAAAGATCAGAATGGAGACTCATATAATGCTGAATTGAGAATTCTAGAGTCTAATGTAAATGCTAGATTCTCAAGAGATGGTAAGAGAATACTATACAATAAGAAAAAGAGTGGGCAAATTAAAGTAAAGTTTGAATATAATGATGCTCCTCCCAACTTTGCTGTAGATAAAATTAGAATTGGTGAAAAAGAATTTGTTAGAGACCCACAGGGAAATAGACGTAAGAGTGGAAGGCAAACAGAAATCATCAAAGTAATTGGTGATAATAAAGCACTTCAGCAAGCAAACTCCCGTGCATTAGAACTAAAAGGTGAAGTTACTGTTAATGAAAAAGGAAGAGGAACTCAAGTCATAGAGGCAGTTCAGGATAGTATTCAAGAACCAGTCGAAACAATGCATTTTGACTTGTATGATCCTGAAGATAATTATGTTGCAAGAACAACTGTTCTGATTGCAAATAGACTGGCTCCAGTGTTACCACCTGGACCACTTGACCCAATTGAATCTCCTCCTGGATTCCCATATCCAGAAGATGTTACTACTGACCCACCACTTGGAGGTGATTTTGATGAACCTAATGATGGTACTGGCCTTATTGGAATCACTACTGGTGGATCTCCTTTTACTGGAATTGGAACTGGAATTGGTGGTCCTGGATTTGCAAACACAGATACTGTAGGTATTGTAACCTCTATAGTTATTGAAAAACCAGGATTCGGATATACTGGTGGTGATATTATTCGAGTTGGTGTTTGTACTTTTGGTGTGATAGTTACTCCAGCAGGTTCTATTGTTGGTGTTGGTTCTATTGTTTGTGCAAGTGAGTTTGATGGTTTACCAGAAGCAGAAATTATTACAAACACTGGAGAAGGAGCAGAGGTATATCCTGTCCTCAACTTCAAGCCTAAGTTCAATAAGATTACTGTTGTTAATGAGCAGGGCATTATTAATGTCGTCGATTGTGTGTAATAAATAAATAAAAATTCTCTAATATCTGAGTTTACAATATGACAGACCAACCAAAAGAATGGTGGAGACAAGGTTTCGGATATAAAGAACAATCTGGAACTATTATCAATGGAAAAGAAGTTGGGTATGGATTAATTACAGATGAGCATTGTGGATATGCTTACTTTAAAAATGGAGATAGTCAGCATATTTCACTAAAGACTTCTTTAGAAGTTGTTGGAAGATATTGTCAAGAGAAAGAGCCTGCAAAAGTCATCTATGCTCGACAAGGTGATATTGTCTTTGAAGCACCAAATGGTCAGATAACATTGAAGGCAAGAAATGTTAGAATTATTGGTGAAGATGGTGAAGGTGAAGTGACTATACAAGCAGGAAAAACTGTCGAGATTGATGGTCCAACGGCAAGACTGAAAGGAACTAATGTTGATATTACAGCCGCTTCTGCTGTTAATACTATGGGAAGTTATGTTGAATCTGCTGCTGGTGTTCAAAACTCTTCTTCTTCATTATCCGATATATTTCAGGGGTCTTTTATTGGACAATTACTAAATGCCCTTGGAAACGTTAAAAAGTTCCTAAAAGTTGCTACCTCTTAATCATGCCAGCATTATCTTCTATTTCTACAGTTGGTGATAAATTAATTGTTGGGCAAGTTGACACCTCATTTTTAACTGCTACTGGAAGGGTCACACCAGGAACAGCAGTATTAAATGGTCCTGTTTA
>OBOS01000004.1_pt1 | contig 23040 bp, 39 predicted proteins | sample 1535221 | NCBI WGS metagenome assembly OBOS01 (sample SAMEA3275624, study PRJEB22092) | marine metagenome | biome: ENVO 01000047; feature: ENVO 0000570; material: ENVO 00002150 | collected 2014-06-21T12:30:00+00 | depth 0 m
AACCAAAAACGGTATAAATTATAAATTTAATGGTTGCATACCTTCTGTTCTCTCCACCCCAAATTCCCATTAAGAAATACATAGGTATCAATATTGCTTCAAAAAAGATAAATAAAGATAATAGGTCTCCGCTTAGGAAGACACCATTAACAGCAAAGTGCAATACAAGAATTGATGCAACAAAACCCTTACTTCTGGAATATTTTTCAGTAACAGATAGGAAGGAAAGTAGAACTAGGATTGATGTTAAAGATAATAATAGATGTGACATCCCTGAAAATCCCAAACTAATTTTAATTCCATACGAACTGATCCAATTAATTGACTCAAATTCCTGATAGGAGCTCTTGCTGTTGTCATTTGAAAACAGGTATAAACAAATACTGAAAGGAATAATGGATAGAAATATAGCTAACGGCTGAAAGAGTTCTGACCTGTTTTTTGGCATTGAGAATATAATCAATGCACCAATGAGTGGAAACAATATAAGAGTATAAATTAAACCACTCAATTTACCACCAATGGGGTTGCTATAAAGAGTCCTATTAATAAAAGCATGAAGAAACCAAAGTAAACAACATAGCTTCTTATTAGACCATTCTGTGAAGTTGAAATTTTCTGCGATGAGCTATAAAACAAAGTTGATATCTTATTAACTAAGCCATCAATCATGAGTCCATCTATAAGAACAGCAGTTTTTCTAGTTAGAGACTTCATGCCTTTAACGAAAATTATGTCTCCAACTTTATTTAGATAAAGCGTGTTGGCAGAGAGTGCTAAAATTTCATCTTTGAACGGTATCTTAAATTTAAAATAGGAAAAAATCTCAACAACATAAACGAGATAAGCTAAAACTAAGCCAGTAAAGCCAGCACCAATCGAGACGAAAGCCAAAACAATTAAAGTGATTCCCTCGGGAAGGTGTGTTATCTCTACGTAATAAAGGGTCTCATGGAGAACTTTTTCAAGACCATGAAAAAATGGGGTGTTAATAAATCCAATAAAAACTGAAAACACTCCCAGTATTAAAAGGGGTCTCACCATAGCCTTAGGAGCTTCATGAATATCGCTAATATCATTTCCAGAATCTTTATGAAAAATCAACAACCAATGTCTTCCCATATAGAAAGCTGTCATAAAAGCAGCTAATAAAGACAGAGCCCAAAAAATATAATAAAAACCGCCGTTAGCAAAAGTTGATGCAAGTATTTCATCTTTTGACCAAAAACCTGCAAGTGGTGGAATCCCAGAGATGGCTAATGTACCAATCCCCATAGTAGCTGCTGTAATAGGCATTTTAGATTTAAGATTTCCCATCTTATGAATATTTTGCTCATGGTGCATTTCATGAATAACCGCTCCAGCACCAAGGAACAGTAAAGCTTTAAAAAATGCATGTGTCACTAAATGGAATATGGCTGCAACATATGCTCCAGAACCTATCGCTATAAACATAAATCCAAGCTGTGAAATTGTTGAGTAAGCCAAGACTTTTTTGATATCATCTTGATTAATTGCTGAAAAAGCAGCAATCAAAGCTGTCAACAATCCAGTCACAATAACTATTAACTTGCCAGTCTCTGAGAACTGCAATATTGGACCGTAGATGTCATTGACTGTGTCCATGATTTGATTTGATTAGATAAAGAAAGCCCTGGGACTTACGCATCATAGCTGCCCAGGGTATGTAGTTCATGACCTAGCAATAGTAAGGCCGCTCGGTGGGATAGTCCATGGCAAATCCTGTTCCGAGTGTGGCATGAACGGCGGTGAGACCTCGTGAATCTGTAATGGAAGGCTGGTCATCAAGCTGGTACTGCTGGGTGAGTTCAATGCATCTCCGGATACATTGCTTCTTGGAGAAGATGAAGTGCGTGGAGATTGCTTGACCGACTTCGTACCACCAGCCGCCTTCTTCTGGGCCGCCGTAGTTTTGCCAGGTGTTATAGATTTGGATTGTTTCTGGGTCACAACCATCAAAGGTTTTGGACCAGTTGTATCGGTCAATCCAATATCTTGCTGCGCCTGTAACGGGGTAACGGTCGGTGTAATACTTGAGGGTTGAAGACATTGGATGATGGTGGTGATGAGAACTGTGATGACAACAGAGATCAAAGCAATGATCTCTGTAATGATTTCAGTGTGATCAATGTGTTGGTGAGTCATTTGATACCTCGATGGGTGGTTCGTCCATGGCTTCGCGCATGGCTTGCTCCTGTTCGTAGGCAATATCAGCGAGGATGTCAAGATCATCCTGCTTCATCTCTTGCATCAAACGATGGAGTTCAGACATGGTAGACATGATGTTGTACTGAATGAAATGAGGTGAAGAAAGCTGGGACTTACGAGGAGTTCCATATACATGACGCATGTAACTCATCTGCCCAGCTGGTGATGGGGACAATGTAGTTATACCGTAGGCTCAGAGGGTGTAAAGCCTGTCAAAGGTATACCGTAATCATTGACAAGGATTGATTCAAAAGCAGCCAAGACCTTAGCCTTGGAACCCTTTAGACCAAACTCTTTCTTAATGATTGAGTATGCACTAGGGCGATGAGATGACATACGCAATCCCCTGGTTTCCATTTTGAGGGCTGTGCGTAATGTCAAGAGACGATACGTGGGAATGCTGTCATCAGTGACAACATAACCACCATCGTCAAATGTTTGAACAGTCATTTGATTTAATAAAATGAAAGAACAATGAGTAGTTTAAAGACTTGCTCAGGTCTATTGCAAGATTAAATACGAAATAACCTTGCAATGAAACGATAGAACTGATTGCGTAACCCTGGACTTTTATAAAAGTCAGTGGTCACATACTGGTTCTTACCGATCCTGTAGCTCTGCAGTGACATTGGCGACAACGGGGTGGGGGGTCAATCAGACAGGGCGAAACGATCGGCGAGAGCGTCGACGGCCACGGGGTGATCGCAGGCCATGGCCTCGCGCCACTCGGCGAGGCGGGCGGGCGGCATGGCGTCAGCGGTGCCGAGACTTTCCCAATAGAAGGCCAGGGCATTGACCACCCGCAGGCGGTCGGCTTCGGATAATTGAACGGGGGCAGGCATGGGAGCAACGGGGTGGGGGGTCAGTCAGTCTCAGGAGCAACAAAGTCATTGCCCTGGGTGTTCAGCTTGAAACACTCAAGTTTTTTGGCAATTTCTTCATCGTTCCAGACTGTATTTGGACTTTGATGTGTCATGGTTTCAGCTACACCATCAACAATGACCATCTCTCTGTACCAGTTGGTGTTCATGTCACGGCAGTGTGCGATGACAATTGCTGTGTAGTCAGTGCCCGCACTTAGAACCATCCAGTTCTTGTCACGGGCCTTGGCGATGGCATCGGTTTGAATCTCAACAGTGGTTGGCATGTCGGGAATCTAAAGGAAACATTAAGCAGTTTAACGTCATACTCAGGACGGTACCTGGGCTGATGCAGTCAGAACTTAGGGTTGCTGATGTCAGGTGGTTGGTACTCCAAAGGTTTGTGATAAGAACTAGATTTCTTATCATCTTGTTCGTAAGGGTGGTCTGACAGTGCCTCCCTTGCAATTAAAATTGCACCTAAAATAGCACTTGGTGGAAACACAATCGCACCCAGTGCAGTACATGCTGCACCAAGAGCAATCGACTTCTCTTTGTTGGTAGCCATACGGTTTAATTTGATAAATGCCACGGGATTGTGGCAACTGATCGACCAGGGTTTGCACCTGGTCTCCCGCTTTAACGGATGATCAAGTGTCAGGGTTGATCTTGTTGGCAACTTTACGGCGAAGATCGTCAACACGATACTGGACCTGACCTTTACTCGGTACTTTGGGTGCCTTAGCTTTGATGATGGCATCTGCAGTGAGATACAGAAGACCAGCAACGTTCTTGCGGATGTTCAATGCTGTCATGGTTCTTGTTAGTAATGTGATCAGTTACCAAGGTAACGGATGTGCATACAGTAGTTAGTATCACCTGTAAAAGATGAGACTGTAAGCAGACGATGTGTATCGCTGATGCCAGGCTTGTTACAGGTGTGACGGGCATGGGCATTAATTTGTTTCTGTCCAACAACAGAAAGTAATAAGCCTATGCCTGTACCAATGGTGACAGCAATGAAGGGATGCATGTAACGCATGATGAAATGAAATATCAGAAAAGAAGGACAATAGCACCGAACAAGATTGAAACACCAAGGCCTACAAAGAGGCCTACCAGTGAGTTAGTCCAGGAAGGACGGAAGGAAGGGATGAAGTTGTCCATGATGGTTTCATGTAGTAAATGCCACTGGATTGTGGCAATAAGTGCCGAAGGGTTTGCACCTTCGGACCCGCTTTGACGGATCACTTGGTTGGATATCCGTAAGTAATACAGAAATCCATGTGAGCAGCATGCTGGTGAGCAGGCCAGTCACGGGTTAAGCACTGTTGTGCTGTGGCTTGGTCAAGTTTGTTGACCGCGCCTTGTACGATGCCGGTCGCACCACCTGCGATGAGAGCGACGACGGCAAGAGTACGGATGGTCACAGGTAACTCCTGTTGTGCGGTACCCATCTCCGCTGGGGGTAATAACTGCCGGAGGATTTGCACCTCCGGACCCGCTTTGACGGATCAGTTAATCAATGATGCGTAATACTTACGGGCACGTTCGATTGACATCGACGTGCACTGATCATTGAAATCAACGTCAGCATTTTGGAACGCACGCTTGGTAACGTACGCAATATCTTCCTCCGAGTTGATAACAAACTCGAAGTAGAAGTTGTCACTGGCAAGAGCAAGTGTTTGCATTTGATTTGATAAAATGAAAGAACAAAAAGCAGTTTAAAGACTTACTTAGGTCTGTTATGTATAACAGTCTTATCTGCAAAACCGTAGCGTCAGGATCTTTCCCCAAATTGCGCGGGAATCTGTGGAAAACGACAGCTATTTTGTGAAAATTTCCTTAAATTTTCCACATGTTTGTGGTGAATTGCTAACAAATTCTCCACATCCTCCTTACACTTACACAAAAAATTACAATCTCTCACTCAATAACCCGCCCAACATATACATACCCGCCCTTTATTTTTTTTCTCTACACATTCCCAGTCGGAACACATGTGTGAGATGTGTCAGATAATTTTTAGCCCAATTTGAGGCCCTAGGGGCCGCCTTAATTGAACAAAAAATATGTATTGCACTACCCCTGGTAGCCCAAAAGCAAAAAATGTAATTTACAAAAGCTAAAAAAATTTATAACATAAAAAATGTCCGGAAAATCCGGACTTACCCCAAATTTTTAACCCAAATTATCCGAGGTTAGGTTGAACCATTGTACTAAAGTCACCACCGGCTTTTTGTGTTTCTTCCTTATAACGTTTAGCGGCCAGGCTTGCTTCCCCCATCTTTTTGGTATCGGGAAGTTTACGGGCTAATTCACGGCGAGCACCGCTCACAAAAGTCTGAACATCCAAAGGACTATCGCCTTTTTCCATTCTTTTCTCGGCTGTATCGGCAATAGCGAGTAATGCGACAGCCCTTTCGTTCTTCTCGATGTCGGTAAGTTCCGGAATCATGAACTTATTTAGGTTTCTCCTATGTATTTAGTTTATATCACTGAAATTTTAAGCAGTAAAATATAGATATCTAATAAATACGCAAATAATAAGGTAATGATGCTTTCACCGGCAGATTATGCAGCCTATAGCCGCCAAACAGGGCGTGCATACCCCCAATCTGAAGAAGAAAAGGCGGAAATGTACGGTGAAGTCCGTGAATTCCGGGAAAATCAACTTAAAGCGCCGTCTACATTGCAAACTGCAGGTGGAATTGCCCTTGGTGCAGGTGCATTAGCTGGTATTGGCGCTGCTGCAATGAAATTACGGGGTCGTGCTAGAGATCCCAGGATGCAATCAGGTGCATCAGCAGGTAAAAGTGGAGTACAACGCGTTGATTTGTCTAATGAAGCAGAAGTTAGGCGTGTTGCAAACTTAAATACAGCTAAGCAAGACCTTGGTGGTTCACGACCAAGGCGTATTGCAGAGAATGAAGTCACATCAGACTTTACACAGCTTCAAAAGAACCTTGGTGAGGCTAATGCAATTGAATCTAAGTACCAGCAACGGCAAATGCCTGGTGCATTCCCTGCACCAGAGAAAGCAGAGAATACAGGACTTGGTGAGTTCCAAAGGTTTAGTCAACAGGATGATGATATTTCTGCTGAAGCAAAACGTCGTCAGTCTGTTTACCAAGATGTAGCAGCAAAGGAAGAATCTGAGTTACCGCCAGTTTCAATTCCTAAAGGTGGTGTAGAAGAATCTGGGGTTGTTACTAATCCCATTACAGGTGAAATACAACGCCGTGGCGGTGGTCGTCCGATGCGTGCGGAAGAATTACGTGATGAAACGGTTGCAAAAGTAACGGAATTGGCATCTGAAACTCCAGCTCAAGCAGAAGTTTCTACTGCGGAAACTCTTACTGAAACCTACGAAGCAGTTGGTGAACCAGCTGCTCGTGTTCAAAGTATTGATGCAGCAGACAGTGCTTCAGATCAAATTGATTCAAAGTTTGAATCAGTTGTTCAACGAGATGTTGATTCAGTATTTGAAGGCAAACCTGCAGTAGCTGCTGAAAAACTTGAAACATATGGTCCATTAACTGCACAAGAAACAGCTGATCGTGCGCTTGCACAAATGATTCAGTTGCGTCAAGATATTTATAATCAAAGCTCACAACCAAAAACAATTAGAACTAAAAGTGGAAAACTTAGAATAGTCCCTGGGAATACAGTACGCGCTGAACGTCAATTAGCTGAACGCTTTAAAACAGTAGAAACTAGCAAGATAGGTGAATTAAGTACTACAGGCAGAAGCCTTGAAAAAGCTGGCCTTCCGGCTGGACCAATGCGTCAAACAGTACAAGGCGTTGAAACCTCTCAAAGTCCTGCGTTCTCTGCACGTTCTGTTACAAATGTTGGTGAAGATCTTGCTTCAGATTTAGATGAAGCCGCATCAGGAACTTCTATCCGTGGTCGTTCTCGCGTACAAAATGAACCTGAACGATTTAGAACACGTGTAGATAAATCTGGTCGTCCAATTACTGATGAGTTTGGCGAAGAATTAACTGAATTAGATCTTGATACTGGAGAATCAAAATATAGAAGATTAGTAAGGAATCCTTACACAGGAGAACTAACTCCTGAGTTCGCACCCAAAGGTCAACGTGTTCTTCAACTTTTCCAAGGAGAAGGACAACCCACTAAATCTATGTATATTCCTGAATCAGATCCAGGCGGTATTGGCATCTATGGAGAAGAGCGAGCTTTTGCTTCAGGCCCGATTAGTAAGTTTGGAGAAAACGTGGGCAAGTATACAAAAACAGCACAACGTAAACCAACTGAACTACCTTATAAACAAAAGAAAGGAACAGGCTTAACTTCTTTATCCACTTCTGAGTTAGAAAATTTTGCTGACAAAGCTGCAGCAAAAGGAAATTCCACAGCATCTAAAGCAGCTATGGCTGAATTAAACCGCCGTCAAATAGCTGAAGTTTCTATGCAAGCATCAGAAGCAATAAGGCGAGCTAGAATCGAGGGTGATCGTCGTGATCCTCAGGCACTACTTCGCGCAATGGGCTTCGGAGTTTAATTATGGCAGAAGCAAAAAAAGAAGATAAAAAATGGATTCAAAAAGCTGATATTAAAGAAGGAGCTTTTACGGCAAAGGCTAAGAAACGTGGAATTACACCAGCACAACTTCAAGCTAACGTAGAAAGGAATCCAGAAAAGTTTGATGAGAAGACTCGGAAGCAAGCACAGCTTCGCGAGACTCTTGTAAAATTAAACAAGAAGAAAAAAGCTAAGAAAGACTAATGCCTTTTGATAGTCGTCTTACTGATCCCAACGATTATATTGATGACGTACAAAAACGTTTTTACCGTAGCAAAAAAGTTGATTACGGTGAAGCGTTTAAGAAACCATCAACACAACCGCCTTTTACCGTCAACCGTTTTGATGCGTCTGATTTAAGGCGTAAAATTCAAACAAAGAAGCCGGTATTAAATCCACGTCTTAACTTTGTTAATGACAATCCAGAACAATTTAAGTTGTTCACTGGATTGCCTAGGTTTGATAATAATCGGAAAGAACTATATGACTTTGAGTTGGGTAGGCCAAATACGTTAAGTGACTTTAGAACTTACCCAGAATATAAACCTATTTGGGGTGAGTTATATCAAGCTAGTCCAACGGTTGAGGAACCTTCTAAGAATCCGATGCCTCGATCAACTAACCCTGATCCAAAGGGTGTTATTGAAGCCAAAGCAGTGCAAGAAGCGCAAGACGCAGTAGAAGAAAACTTTACTGTTGCTGAGTTAATGAGTGATAGCAAGGATACTAGAGATAAAGATAAGCAGACTTAAAATAAAAACATTACTAGGGTCGTCATGGTAGCTGGAGCACTTAGATTAGCGGGTAGGTTATTAGGCCCTAAAGCTCTTAGGGCCCTTGGTGGTAGTAAAGGTTTAAAAGAAATTGGTAGTGAAGCCTTAGTTAGTGGTGGATTAAATACTGGACTCAGCATGATGGCTGGTGCAGATCCATTAACTGCTTTGGCTTATGGTGGTGCTGATGCTTTAGCTTCTGCAGGAAGCCTTGGTTTAGTACGTGGTATGCGCCCTAAAGGTTATAGGACAGTTATTCAAAAAGATAAAGACGGTAAAAAAGTACAGAGTAGAGAACGTATTCGTTCTAAATTAGAGATGCCTGTAAATGTTGCAGCATCAGTTGCTTCTACTCTTCCAGTAACGGCATTGTTAGGTGCGGAGCAGGGAATTCAGGGTGCACAATCTAACCAAATTCTTCAACAACAAGCACAACGTGCATCTGTAAATAATGCTCCTATTCAAGGTTTAGCGGGTGCATATATGCCGTTTACTAATTTACAAGAAGCTGTAGGCCCTACTCAGAATGCAATGCTCCAACAGTATCTAAATGATATGGGTAGAAGTCCTGTTAACGATCCAGAAATGGAAGCAGCAGCTATTCAAATGTTTGGTCTCTGATTATGTTAGCTGGACTTAAAAAAGGTTGGCAAGAAGCATCAGCCATTATGGGTGCAATGGGTGACTATGGTCACACCATTTTACCGACTAAAGAAGGAAGGCAATTCTATAAACGTTTAGGTGAAAAAGGCATTACAGCTACAGAAACACCTTTACAACTGGCTGGTGCTTTAGGGGCCCGTGTATTAACTGACTTAGGTGATGATGCCACTCGTAAAGTTTATTGGCGTTATAACCATCCAATGGCTATTTCAGAAAAAGTAGCCGAAGGTGTAATGGGAGAAGATATTAAAAGATATACACAACCACAGAAGGCAGCGATTGGATTAGCGGCAGTCGGTGTACCAGTTAGCGCATCCCTTGGTACATACGACATTACTAATCTTGCTGAACTTGGAAGACCTAAAGGTTTTTCTCAATCTTATGCAGAGACTGGATCAGAAGATCGCCGTGAGACTAGTCAGGTTGGCCCTGAGTTGGTTGATCGTTTTGTTCTTGGACGTCAGGGTCGTCCATTAAAATTTGAGACTGCTAAAGAAGATATTCCTGATTTAACAAAACAACGTTATTCCAACTATATGAACTTTCTCTATAACGAGAAAGGTCCTCTTGGTGTTGGTGTAATTAAGGGGACAATGGAGAACTTACAAGGTGAGCCAGAAGCTCGTATTGTTGGTTTCCCTGTTGGTCTCCAAGCTGCAGGTGCATTAGTTGGTGGTGCTGGCACAGCCCGTGCAGTAATGGGTCAAGCTAGTAAAAAACAACCTCGTGTTAAAACACGTACTGTTGTGGGTGCAAGTGCAGCGGGTGCATTGGCTGGTGCGTTAGCCGGTAAGTTTGCTAATCGAATGATTGCTGCTGCAGGTCAGTCAGATTTACCATCTACTCAAGAATATGGAGTGAGTTAGTTGAGATAGAATTTAAAGAGGCAATATAAGAATTTCAAGGATATGTTATACGATCCTTACGCCACAACTAATTTAGGTGGGGTAGGTTCTCCCGCTGGTGGCATTCCTGGCGCACCCGGTAATCTCGGCGGAGTTGGTGGACCTGTTCCTCGCGGTGGCATCCCAGCTACTAGCTATACGGCACAGATTGATCCGCAAGCCACGATGTTAGATCGTGTTAAGGCAAGGGCTCAAAACGTTATGAACATGGCTAGTAATCAAGGCCAAAGACTTACAAAAGCTGCACAACAGAATCGTAACTTGTTGATGAGCCGTGGTGCACTTCTTGGTGGTGCAACTGTTCTTGCTACTGGCGCTCTTCAAAGTGGAATTGAAGAAATGCAAGAGGGTAATGCTCCAGGTGGTCTTGCAAACATTGCAGCCACTGGTGGCGGCTTAGCTGCTGCTGCAGGAATTGCTAGCAAGGTTACGAATCCTTTGGCTAAAGCAGGTGTGATGGCAGCTGGTGGTCTCCTGGCAGGTGGTTTAGGTCAAGTAGCAGAAGAAGGTGTAGGCCGCATTACCGGTAAAGGTAAGAGTCAAGGTGCAGCACGTACGCGCAATATCAAAGAAGCTGAAAACCTGGCTGAAGTACAGGCTATTCTTCAAGGTGGGGCGATGAATACTAATATAGCTGCCCTTAATGATATACAGCAAAATGCAATGAATACAAGGCTTGAAGAATTCCAAAGACAAATTCCGTTGCTTAATCAATTACAAAATGCTCAGTTGGTTCGTCAACAAGCACTAAATGCTTCTAATGCTCAGAACTATATGCAAATGGGTGTTGTTGCTACTGCAGGTAAGATTGCACAGCAACAAGTGCGTGAATCAGGAGCAAATCTCCGTACTGCAATGCAGGCTAATCCCTATGCAGGTTCTGTTCTCCAGGCTCCTAATATTAGTTTCTGATCATGGCAATTCCACAAGGCTTTAATTTAGCCACACTTGAAGGTTTGAATTATACAAGTCCTGCATTAGCAGGTGGCTTTCGCGGAACCCAGAATCAAGATACCTTGGCTCAAATGTATAGGAACACCACGAATGCTGGTGCCGAAGCAGGATTTTCAATGATGCCTCCTGTTGGAAGCGATATGAGTCCGCCATTAAATCCTTTTCAACAACTTGTAGAAAGTTCTGTTTTTAAAAATTTGCCGCCTGAAGAGCAAGGTAAACTTCTTTCTAATCAACTTTATACTTCTCAGATTGGCACCATTATGGATCGCCAAGATGTAAGGAGTAAGGAAGAGCGAAAGTGGTATGAAGATATGATGTTACGTCGTGCTAAAGAACAACAAAAGTTAGGCTGGCAATCCAACTTAATTGGTTTTGCACTTAAAGAACTTCCAAGGGTTCTTACAGAGCCAGCACGTCGTCGTAATCGTTACCTCGATGATCTTGTTTTAAGTACACCAGGTATTGCTCAAAATGCCTATAGAGGTGCAACTGGACAAGCTACTGGTAACTACAGCATGCTTTAGAATAAACAATAATGTCACTAACAGCAACGGGCTCTTCATGGACTTTACCGCCCGCAGCAACACCAATTACATCATCAACATCAACAGCAGCTGGATTCTCTTCGGCAGCATCAGCAGGAGGTAGTATGGCTTTTCCATGGATGGCAGCAGCGTCAGTTGCAGCGCCTGTTATTAGCGGTATTTTTGGTAATCGTGCAGCAGCTTCACAACGTCAAGGTGCGCAAGAAGCTTTAGGTGTTCAGACTCAATTCCAGCAAGATGCATTATTAGCTGGTTTTGGTGCACAAGAACGAGCCAGAGATAATGAATATAATCGTCAATTTAGGCGAGGTATTGATCAATTAAACTTAAGGAATACAGCTCCTTTCCTTTCCGATATGAGTCGGAATGTTGGTTTTCAACTAGCGGGTCGGGGCTTTAATCCAGCACAAGTTTCACAATGGACTGATATGTTTGGAGGATATTCGTAATGGTCTTCGGTCTTTTTGGCGGCAATAAAGAACCTCAATCTCCTTCGGAAATGGGATATAAACCCTCCGAAGAATTTGAAGAGTTGATGCGTTACAGCGCTCCTCTTTTTAAAGATAATAAAGAAGAGGGTTTCAGTGATACTTTATTCGGTGCTGTAAATCAAGGTAGTCTTGATCCCCAAACAGCTTTGGCAATGGTCCAAAGCCGTACCACTCCAACCAGTAGTTATTTCAAGTCTAAAGAATTTGAAGACCTGCTGAACTATCAATTAGGTGGTGACCGGGCACGGGGCATCATCGGTGATGCCTTTGCTACGAATTACTTTAGGCCTGGTGAGCAACGAGAGATTGAAGGTTACTATCAAGCGGCTGAAAGAGCTGGTGTAACTAATAATCCTAATGAGCTTCGTAATTTTATGACTCAACGTCTTGCACGTTCTCCTGAGGGTGAATCAAAGCGTCCCTTTGATCAGTCTCAGTATCAAATGGCGGCCTATTATGGAGCACCTCTTAGGGACACTCAGGGTAATAACACTGGACAATATGCAGTGTTTGGACGCAGTAAAGATAGTGTGGGACGTGTAGCAGGAGCAAGAGAATCTTTGAGTGAATCTGATAAGTTTGTCAAGGATCGTCTTGCTAAAATGGGTTCAAGGTAGGATTTAAAAAAAATGGCAAACAATAGTATATATAATCAGGCTGTAGCTGCTTGTGGCAGTAAGGCTGCTTTTGATAAAGCATCTCAACGTCCAGGTGCTCCTAGAAAACTTGACAGCCAAAATGATGTTAGTTGGTATAAGGCTAATTGCAATCAAGGCTCTGCTTCTTCAGATATTTTCCAACAAGTTTTAAACGTTTGCGGAAGTCAATCAGCTGTTGACCAGGCATCTAAATCACCTGGTGCACCTAAAAATCTTAATAGCCAAAACGATGTTGATTGGTACAGGAGCAAGTGTCAATCTAATGCAGTAGCTGACACTATAAGTACTGCTAGTGCTCCTGCTATTAGAAAGACCAGTACTCCTTCAACTACCACTAGCAAGACTAGTACTTCTGCTACCAGTACGACAGGTTCTTCATCTAGTTCCTCTAATCCTTATGTTGCTTATGCAGAAGAAGTTGGGATGACCCCAGCTGAGTTTGATTTATACTCTCAAGAAAAGTTATTAGGCCTTCAGCAAGGTTATGCATATGACCAGCAAGAGCTAATTGGTAATCAGCAGTTGATGCTGCAAGGTTTGCGTAATGAAGCAACCGCGTTGACTAATGCAACATCAACTACCAATACTCAACTTCAGCTAGATGCATCGAAATACGCTGCTGATGCTGAACGTGCAACGCGTGAATACCTTGGTGATGTTGACTATAAAACTAAAACTGACACAGCAAGGATTCAAGGGCAATCTGCATTAGATCTTCAAGATATTGTTGGTAGTCAGCAGTTGATGCTGCAAGGCTTGCGTAATGAAGCAGATGCTTTAACCAATGCAACATCAATTACCACTACTCAAATTGAACAAGATGCAGCCAACTGGCGTCAGCAATACACTGCTGATTCCGAACGTGCAATGCGTGAGTACCTTGGTGACGTTGATTACAAAACCAAGACTGATACAGCAAAGATTGAAGGGCAATATGCAATAGATCTTCAAGACATTATCAATGCTGGTAATAAAGAAGTTGAAAGTGTTAAAGGTGAATACAACTTAGGTGTTGAACGAATTCGTGGTGAATACGGCACAGATATTGAAAACATTCGAGCTGATTATGGTAAGTATGTCGCTAATGCTAATCGAGACGCTAGTGTCTTCGGTAACTTTGTTGCGGGCTTCTGGTAAAAACCAATAGTATAATTAAATCAAGGTTTTATTTAAGACTATGGACGAAACCACTACCGGCGAATCTATTAATTTAGGCGATTTCCAACAACTTCTTGAGAAGCTTGAAGCATCTAAGATGCGTCAGAAGCGTCAAGAATCTGTGGAAGGACGTCGCAATCTCTTCTCTCAGGGTATTGCCAACGTGATGAGTAACTTCTGATTTTTACTTTTTAATAGGCCATGACTAGCAGCTATGACATCTCAGGAACTACTGATGATGATTGGTTTGACCTAGATAAATACAAACAAGCTGCTCAAGTGGCCTATGATTTTTCCATCGGAAAGATGGGGAAGGAAGGTGAAGAACAGCGTAAAGGTATTGAAACTACAGGTCAAGAAGCACGGTCAACCGAAAGTAATCGTGCATCAGAAGAACGTGCAACAATAGGTACAACAGGAACTGAACAACGTGCAACCCTCGGAAAACAAGGAGAAGAAGAACGACTTTCTCTTGGAACACAAGGATTTGAACAAAGAGAAACTATCGGTAAATCTGCAGAAGAGCAGCGAGCCAGAGATCGACTCCTCCAACAGTTTAAAGATCGAGAAGAAGCAAGGGACCGAGGCCAAGCACTTAAGGGATATCGATTCTGATATCAACGTCAAAACTTTTGAATATTGGGTAGATAATCTGGATAATGCGACCAGGGAATCTTTTCATGCTTTTGCAGAAGATACCTTCTCTCCTATCCAGGTTTATCTTTATGCCAAGTTCATTGGTTATGACGGCAGCATTATCTGTGTTGATGATTGGGTAAAAGCAACTTATCCCAAACCCAATCATCATAAAGTCTTATTGCATGAGATTAATGAAATGCAAGAAGATATGCGTAAGTTACGAGAAGATGTAGAAAGTATGACTGTAAAGCGTGATGCTGGTGTTGCACGTATTGCTCAAATGCAAAAAGAATTACGTGGCACTATTGCACAGGTTGAATCCTTCGTATCTTCCAAAGATCGTAAAGGTTTATTGATGGCTGGAGCTGATCGCGCATTACGTGAACTTAGCGCAGTATTTAAAGATGATCCAATCGAAGGTCCATTACAAGAAGCTGCAATGTCTGTATGGGCTAGAATTCAATTTGAAGATTAAATAAAACATTGGACGAAGAAAAGTTTGGTGTAGACATTCCAATGGAGCGTCCTTTTACAAAGGAATCGCTTAATAATGTCTTACAAACAATTGCTAAAAACAGGCGCATCACCCCTGGCTTTAATAACTTCCGTGATAACAAAGAACCGCCTGTAGCAGGCAATCCTTATCCAGATCAACCTTTAGCAGGGAAATACATGTAATGGCTAAAAAGAAAATGCCTCCCCAATTGGTGGAATATTATAAAAAGAAGAATGCTTCTAAGGAAGGTAAAGATGCAGAAGAGTCTGCAGAAAAAGGTTTGAAGGCTGCAAAGGCAGCTAAAAAGCATAAGTGCAAGTGCGAAAAATAGAGTACTATTTAATTAGTACTTAAGATATAACGTGCCTTCTCATCTGCATCTTGCGTATCGCCGCAACGCAAAAGCTGCGGCTGCTAATCATCGCATTCGCAAGACAGATCAAGAAGATATCTATAAAAGAGCTAGAGAAGATTTTGGTTTCTTTTGTGAGTTCGTAGCAGATAAACCTCCAGCCAAACACCATAGAGAATGGCATAAACAATTAGTAACAGGTGAATCAAGTTCCTGTTTAGATAGTATTGCTGGACCCAATATTGATTTGTTAGGCCCACGGGGATCAGCTAAATCTACAGTCCTTGGTTTATATACAGCCTGGGCTATTGGTATTCATACCATGGCACAAAAGCCATTGCAAATCTTGTATCTGAGCTATACCGTTGATATTGCTCGTTCTAAATCAGCAACTATCAAAAGAATTATTGAATCTAAAAAATATCAGAATGTATTCCCAAAAGTTAAACTTCTGAAGAATGTAACCAGTAATGAATACTGGTCCATTGATCATAAATTTGCAGGTATTGATACCACGGGTGAAGAACAGTTCACACTATGTGCTGCTGGTCTGAAAGGTTCAGTGACCTCCAAGCGTTCTCACTTGGTGATTATTGATGACCCTGTAAAGTCTGCTGCTGACATTGGTAATCCAGATATCCGCAAAATGATGCAGGACAACTGGAATGCAGTGATTGCACCGACGATGTTTGAAGGGGGCCGAGCGATTTGTTTGGGTACGCGATTCCGTCATGACGATATCCATTCCACAACGTTTTGCCCAAATAACAACTGGATGCAGATCGTCCTATCAGCGATCTTAAATAACCCGGAGACAGGCGAAGAAGAGTCATATTGGCCTGAGATGTGGTCCCTAGATTACCTCAGAGAGAAGAAGCGCCAAGCCCCTATTGCCTTCTCCTTCCAGTACATGAATAAGATCGTCAGGCAGAACGAGTTGTCTCTTGCGCCTGAGCTACTGGTCAAGGCAGAGATTGCTACTGAGTTTGACTGTCTTGGTGTTGGTGTTGATTTATCTGCAGGTACAAAAGAAAAGAATGACTATACAGTTATGGTCCTGGGCGGAAGGATTGGGGACAAGATTCATATCATTGATTACCGCAGATTACGCGTAATGGGTAATCTAGAAAAGCTAGATGAGATGAAAGAGTTATTAAATGACTGGTCAGTGATTGGTCGTCAAGAAGATGGATTGTACTTCCCAACTTATTCAACATGTGATATCTGGTCAGAAGCAGTCCAGTACCAAGCATCTTTGGAAGCAGACTTCAAACGAGTCTGTTTACAACAAGAGAATTTATATAATCTGATCTGGCATCCAGTTAAAGGATTCCGCGCTGATAAGTTGGCACGCTTCAGAGGAATTATGGGAATGTTTGAAGATCGCAAGATTGTTTTTAATCGATATCGTAATTTCACAACCATGTTTGAAGAGCTAACAAACTTTGGTGTTAGTTCTCACGATGACTGTGTGGATGCATTGGTTTGGCTTGTTAATGGTTTGATGAAGAGAGGAAAACTTCAAGTAGACTACTAATTAAGAATTAAATACTCATCAGATATTAATGTAACGATGGAGCAAGTCATTGGGTTAGGCATTGCCTTGGTTACTGGTGGTGGTTGGATGACAACTAAAGTATTTGGAAGGATGAGAGCCTTGGAAGACCGTATTGATCGTATGCCTCTTGAATATGTTTTAAAGCAGGATTATATACGTGAGATGGAAAAGATGAATGTAGAATTTCGTGAAATCAATACAAAGCTTGATAAACTTGTGGAAAGATTACTTTCCAAATGAGCTATTACGTAGAACTAGAAGAAGATACCAACGGTGATCTTTTATTCAAAGTTCCAGAAGAAGTCATTGAAACCTTAGGGTGGATGGCAGATGATTTGATGACTTGGGATTTGAAAGGGGATGGAATTGTTTTACAAAGGTTAAATAGTGAATCAGGTTATGAACCTTTAGAATAATAAAAAAGTTGCGGACAAATGTTTAATTACCGTTTAGGCATGACTCAAGGCGGAGGCATGGGAAACATTGGTGGTTTTGCTGGTGGTGGGTTGTTAGGCAATATCTACGGTGGTCCGCAACAAGGGCAAGCACAACCTCAAGCGGAAGGCGGTGAGTCTGAGGAGGGAACCGCACAACAATTAAGTCCTTTAACCGGTGGATTACTAGGTCAATTTAATGGCTTGGGTATTAAAGCTTCAGACACCATGGGCAATATGGGTGCCTTAGGTCAGTTTGTAGACCCAATGACAATCAAAAAAGTATTTTGATTATGAACGGTAACAACCAAGGGGGTTTTAACTCTGGCAGAGCTTTAGGAGCCATGGTCGGTTACTTAGGAATGGGTTTTGGTGATCCTACTTTTAGCCCAGGGCCAATGTTAGCCGGTCGTTATGGCGATTTGTTTGCAAAGAGCCCTAGCTTTGAGATTCCTCAAGGCCAAGGTCGTAACCCTGATTACAGTATTTACAATGATCCACGTATGCCCGGAGCACGTAACTTACGTAGAAAATTAGAAGGCATCCTTGGATTACCCCGATACGAATTTCCTAAAGTTTAATGGCACAAGACAATTCAAAATATACAAAACCAGAACTACGTGAACGGATTAAAAACCGTGTCATGAAAGGGTCTAAAGGTGGTAAGCCTGGTCAGTGGTCTGCACGAAAAGCGCAGCTCGTTGCTTCCGAGTACAAGAAAGCTGGTGGCGGGTACAAAGGCGGAGAAGGAAAGAAACAAAAAGCTTTAAAAAAATGGGGTAAAGAAGACTGGCAGACTAAGGATGAATATGAAAAAGGCAAAAAAGCAAAGAATGCTGCTAGCAAGTACAAACAAAAGAAAGGTAAAAGTTAATGAAAAAAGAAATTAAAGATCTAAAGAAGATCCAAAAACAATTACGTAATAGCGCCAAAATGCATGCCGCTCAGGCGGATAAGATCGACGGTGTAATTAAAATTGCAGGAAAATATATGAACAAATGATAGAAGTTTTATTAGCCTGGTCTTTAAGTTGTTCACAGTATCATGGAGCTATAGAGCGTTTGTATGCTGATCCGTTTTTTCAGAAGCCGGAACAAGCACAAGAACGTAGAAACTTACATGATTTCTTTAAATCAAAAACTTGGCCTGAGTGTTTAGAAACAGAAAGTTGAGTAGACCAATGAATCCATATCAAAGGCGTTTAAATTCATTCACACCTATGCTGTTGGCCCAGGCCCCATTGCCAGGTCAAGCGGTAGGCAATATGGATGGCATACCTTTAGAAGCTTTACAAGGAACATCGTCTCCTGAAAAATTAAAGCGAGAAGGTTTAGGAAAAGGACCAATGCCACCTGGTTTCGGTCCAATTTCATCAGAAGCGCCTGAACCTAGATATGTAACAGATGTTCCTATTAAAGCAGGTTATAGAAATATTTACGGAACCGACATTAACGCGACATATAATCCAACAACAGGAGCAATAAGTGGAGGAGCTACTATTCCTATTGGCGCAGCTGAAAAAGGTTATAAGGTAGGTATTGAAGGTAGTTACAATCCTGGTTTAATGGATGCTCAGGGCATTACACCTCCTCCTGGATACAGTGGCATGATTCGTTTTAGTAAAACGAATCCAATAGATCCCAAAACATTTGAAGCACCTGGAGCAGAAAAGTATAGTGTTGAATTAGGTATTGAAGGGAACCCACGGCGTGTTCCTCCACAAAGAACATTACCTACACTACCCATTCAAGTGGGGCCACCAAATCCTCAAGTATTTCAAAATTTATTAGATGGCCGATAAAGCAATTCAAAAAGACGGTACAACCAAACGCTATCTCCCTAAGAAAGCATGGGCATCTCTTTCTGAAGAAGAAAGAGAAGATACTGATCGCAAAAAAAGAGAAGGTTCTCGTAAAGGAAAACAGTTCGTAGCTAATACTGAGAAAGCAAAGAAAGCTGGTAAAGCTGCTAGGATGTATAAATCAAAGACTGGTAAATAATGGCAATCCCGGCGCGTCTTAAGGAAATTATTGATTCCTACATCGAGCGTGATGGAGGACAATATGTTGATACCGGGATTGTTGCTGGACATATTGCACAGATGAAACTCTTTGGCATTCGCCAAGGTGTTGAGTTCTTTCCGTCACAAGATAACTTTGGCAATCAGCGAAAAGATTTTATCGATAAAGTTATCAAATATAACAAACTAGATACGCGTCTTGATTCAATATGGGATTATTTCTTATGCGATGGAAAGGGGCTTTTCTACATTCGGCCTACTAAAAACAATTACCGTCTCTATTATTTTCGTAGCCACGAGTACCGCTCTTATTACAATGTCGATGGCGAATTAGAACAAGTTGTAATTATCTATAGTTATAAGGTAAAAGCAGGCAAGGGTGGCATGTACCAAGACATTGGTCTTGGTGGAATAGATACACCTTCTGCTCAGGCACAACATGCCGATACTCCTGGTCAAAAGCGTTATATCAGATTATCAATTAAACCAGAAGTTATTGAAGAGACTCATTCAGAAGGCGAAATGTCTTTTGATAATGTCAATGCAATGATTCCAGGTAAAACGCAAACGTTCCCTAATGAGTTGCGTTACATTCCTTGCGTTGAGATTTTCAATAATCCAAAAGGATTCTCCATGGAAGGAAGTGGAGAATTTGATCAACTTGCTCAACACATCATTACGCATGATGATTTAGTTCGCAACATGAAGAAGAACTTACAGTTCTTCGGTAATCCAACATTACTTTCTTCTCGTCCTAAAACAGATTTAATGGAGCCAGGTAATTCTGACTCCGGTCCACAGCGACCATCAATTGCAGCCAACTCAGGTTTTCAGAGCATGTCTGCAATGTCACGCTCAACCTTTAAACAAGATCCCATCACTCGTGGTGTTGATGGACAAATGCGTGTTCCTAGGGTGATCGCCAACCTGGAGCCGAATGATAGGGTTGGTTATATCGTTCCTGATGCGATTTCTGGAGATCAGAATGCATTTGTGCGGCAATACCGAGAAGAAATCCGAACATCATTAGGTGGTGTAGACGAATTATCAATTAGTGCAGGTGTTACTGCGACTGAGTATAAATCTTTGTTTGGCCGTGTTGCGGCAACCAGTAAGAAAAAAGCAAACTCCATTTATACGCATGGCTTATGCCGTTGTATGGAGTTGATTATCTATCAAGAAGAGAAGATGTTTATGGATACTTTGGCAGCTGCCGCTGGATATGAAAAGCCAGTGCCACCTCCGGCAGATGCTCCGCCACAGGCAATGGATGGATATAACTTCGCAATGGAAGAATATGACGATCGTGTTAGACAATTAATGATGGCTTGCGTCCAGGCTCAGATGATTCCACCGGGTGTCAAAGGATTGATACCTGATGGAGACATCACGATGCTTTGGCGTTGGCTTGGTCCTGTGTACGAGGAATCGACACAGGATATTCTCAATAATTCAATCGTCGTACGTAACTTGCAAGAGTTAGGTGTTGATAGCATTGAAGCACTGAAGTATCTTTTCCCATCTAAAACTGATGAGGAAAGAGCGGAAATGCTCTCGGGCTTTCCGTTCAGGATGGTAAACGAACTACAAGGAGCTTATAACCAGTTCTCTCGTTTGATTGTGGGGATGATGCAGACCCCTCATCCACAATCTCCAGACTTGCCTATGGCAGCTGACCCGAGATTAGACCTAACACCTTATCTGTATCGAACTCTGGAAGCATTACAAAAGGAGATGAGCTATGCAGGACGCTTCCGTCCAATCGATCCCACAGACGAGCCCCCAGTCCGTGGCCCCGAGCAATTACGTGGCGGCGGCACCGGCAGCACAAGCTCCGGCGGCTCCCCAAGCTCCGGTGGGAACGTATTACCCCCAGGCGGTGCCCCAGGCAGCACCGGCTCCGAATACCAGTTACCAATCAGCCCCGTCTCAATCCGCCCCCCAATCCCCGGCTTCGGTGGAGACTCAGGGCAACCCATGGGAATCGGCATTCAACAAGGTGGTCAACCTGTTGGGCAGTCCGGTTCAATCCCCGTTCCCGGTTCAACAGTCACAGGCCCCGGAAGCGGCAGCGAATCCGTATACCCAGGCAAACTGGGGTACTCAGGCAGCTCCCAGCCAGGCGCGGCCTTGGGCAACATCGGATCAGCAGACCTCGCAAACAAGCCAGACATCATTCAGCAACTCTTCCCCAACTTCGCAGATCAACTCCTTGGAGGACGTCGCGAACCTGCTGGACTGGAGTCCGGAAAGCCGGATGGTGGTCGAAAACTACGGAACCGAAGCACCCGCAATTCTAAATCAGTACGCCCTAAATCTTGAGGGGATGCTTGATTCAGCAGTGGAATGGGGTAAAGAAGCCCAGACCACTCTTAAGAATTACGCTGACTTCGCCGTTAATGAGCATCGTGAAAACCTTGCTTATAACGAGATCCTTACCAATCCTGATGTTCTGAGCGATTACACGCTGCAGTTCTTTGGTCCCGAAGGTCCGTATCCTGTTTACGAATCAGAAGCTGATTTGGAAACCACTGGTTACCCCACTCAGCCTGTTTCACAACAAGCTATGGCACCTGGCGCACAAATGCCTGCTCCTCCCCAGGCTGCTGCTCCCCAAGCCCCTACTGATTTCTGGGGTTCCTTTAAGCAACAAATGGAGGCTGATCCAACCCAAGCATGGCGTTTGATCAACCAGGCATCTCCTCAGGCGATGTCTCAAAAACTGTTTGTTATGGAGTGATCTAATGCGTAATCGTCTTAAGTATGGCGTTCCCGCTGCAGCTGGTTTAGGTGTAGCCGGAATGGCTGCTGCTGAAGACGAGAATCCCGCAGCCGTCTTGGGTGCCGGTGCTGCCGGTACCCTTGGCGGCGCTGCTGGTCTTGTAGGTGCACGTCAACTTGCTGGTAAATATGCTCCCGGCCTTATGCAAGCCGTACAGGGCGGTGTTACTAGAGCAGGTAATGCGATTGGTGACTACGGTCGTAACTTACCTGAACAAAGCAAAGTGCGTGCAGGCGTAACAGGCGCAGCCGCAGATGTTGTTGATGCTATTGATAAAGGATTAGGTGCTCCTCAACAACCTAATCCAGGAGCTGAACGCAACATCGGTAAAGCTGTTGCTGCTGGTTTAGTTCCAGGCGCTGCAGCTGCTGCAGGTTTAGGCGGTGTTGCCGCAGGACGTGCAGTTGGTGCAATCGGTCAAGCCATGGGTATTGATCCTGAAGCACCTGGATCTAGCAACACGATGGGTTCTCGTATGAGCATGCAGTCTCCAATGCTCCCAATGTATTAAAGACTGCTAAACTTTAAAATAGATAGGACTTTTGTCCATTCTTTTATCCGATAAAACTATTCCTGGGTTACTGGAGAATAACTAATGTTTTTAGATAACGATTTTCCTAAAATTTTAGGGGCGGAACTTTACCGTCCGCATCCCGCATATATTTGCGAGATGGCTTGTGAGCCTGTTGTGGTGCATGATTTCACATCACAGCCCGGCCAAACTGTGCAACTGGATCGCTATAAGTTCTGGGGATCCCCTGGTACGAAAGATAGCCGTGAGCGTATTGCTGATCAGACTATCGGTACTGCTAACAGCCGTAACATCACCAAGGAGAAAGTCCTGGTGGTGCTTAAGGAATACACCGGTCCTGCAGACCCGTCTGATCCCACCCAGCCTTCTACCTTCAAGATTGCACGGGAAACCCTGGTTACTGCTCAGCGCCTCCTGCTGGATACCGGTAACCTGA
>OBOS01000006.1_pt1 | contig 17201 bp, 22 predicted proteins | sample 1535221 | NCBI WGS metagenome assembly OBOS01 (sample SAMEA3275624, study PRJEB22092) | marine metagenome | biome: ENVO 01000047; feature: ENVO 0000570; material: ENVO 00002150 | collected 2014-06-21T12:30:00+00 | depth 0 m
TTGTAACTAATCATCATGTCTGTAGAAGAGTTGTTACAGTCCTCTGCAAACTTATCATGATCAAATCCTTTATGCATCGTGCCACCCTTTGCACCATATAGATTGTCTTTGATGTCATAAGGTGGGTCAAGATAGACAAATACATTAGATCGTTCCGAAGATTCGTCTAAGATTTGATCGTATGAGTAATTAGTTATCGTCCAATTATGTATAAGTTGTTGATAACCACTCAATTTAAGAATCCCTTTACGAGAGAAATTACTAACAGATGCCTGACTTGAGAACGAGGATGATTGAGACAATCCAGAGAAGGAGCATTTATTAACAATATAGAAGTAGATAGCAGTCCACAGAGGATCTGAATTATCTTCCTCTACATACTGCTTTGCAGATAGAAACAATGCTCTAGCAGTATCTGGATCTGGATACTTTGATTTTAATTCATCAAGAATCTCTTCCATTTTTGATCCATTCTCTTGCAACTGTTGCCAGAAGGTTGCCAGAGGATAGTGGAGATCATTTACCCAGACCTTCAGGTGTGGATACTTTTTAGTGAGGTGTACAGCGACACTACCACCACCAATAAATGGTTCGTGATACTCCTTATAATCTCTGAGATCAGGGAAGTAAGGATCCATCTTTTTACACGCCCTAGACTTACCTCCAGGGTAGCGGAGAGGAGTCTTGTAACTCTTCATCAAACAAAATCCTCAAGAAACGTGTTAAATGCTTTAGCAAGGTCTGGTTTATCTTTAGGAACAACACTACGACAGATCCATTCAATATCATTGTAATGAATTCTAGTAGTCATATTAGAATCATTTACTTTCAATTTTTTAAGCACAGAAAAATATGGTGCGTATGCAGCAGTCATAGATTCAGTATCAATCAAAAGAATATAATCAAACTTTTGATCTAGATTATCCTTCTTTTTACCTGCATGGTTTTTAAGAATAATGTCTGAAGTGTTGGGAACTGTTTTGTTAAACATTTTATGTTTACATTTACACTCCCATTTCTTGCCATCTTTTGCAACAAAGTCATGACCAAGAGTGTCATTCATACCAACATATTTAAGTTGACCATCACTATGTTTTGCAATAGACAATTCGATTGCTTCTGTACGCATTCCTCGTGCCTGTGCTCGTTTCATTCCATCAGCAGCGGCAGCAGTTCCAAAAATTTCAGACCAGTCAAAAGATTCAAAATTAATCATAATAAAATAAAAGACTCAGAGAGCGAGTTTTTTGCTAGGAGCAATGATGGGACTGAACATAGACTGATACTCAGTTACAATCTGTTCCTGTGCTTCTGCAATGTACATTACAAACTTTTTGTCGATTGTCAACTCCTTTACCTCTTTACTAAGAAGTGGAGACCAGGGAGCAAAACCAATCTGACCATTGCCAGCAGGAACTGCAACAATTGCATTAGAGAAAGTAACCGAATCATCGGTCTCACTCAGAACCTCACAGATGACATCTTCACCAGAGGTGGTACGGACAAGTTTAACGTTCATTTGTAGTCTTTAAGATCGGTGGACAAAAGAGTATTAAAAAACTCAGTAAGTTGTAGTGTACTACCTGCCATTATACGATACCCAGTTCCAACATACAACTGCCCCATAACAACGGAGAATGTGGCAATGCCCCAGAAGATATAATACCACTTGGATTTCACTTGATGCCTTTTAAGTTCATCAATCTCCTCATGAATATCTTGATGATGAAATCGCAATGGTTTTTGTATTAGTGCCTTGAGTTTTTTGTTTTTCATTTGAATTCACATTCACACATAAGTTCAGTTAAACAAGCAAGCATGTTTATCTCCTGGTCTACAACAAAAGCAACCTGATACTGATACTTAGCCAGAATAAGGACAGCACTAGGAATGCTACTAGGAACGAGGGATTCGTAACAAGCATCATAAATACGACGCAGAAGTACGCTAGAATCATTGTCCAAATTATTGACGACCCATTTACGTACTTCGGGGAAATTCTTATCCTTAAGTTTTTTAATAAGGTCATCGGTTTTAAGATTACTGAACGATGCAAGAATCGCAGAGTCAATCTTACCACCCGCAGAATATCTTTGACACTCATTTAATACTCTTCTCCAATCTGGAAAGTGTTTATTAATTAATTCTACCAGGACCTTGTTATCATATTCAACACCCTCTGCATCCAGGATCGCTCTAAGGCGGTTGAAGAACTTGGATGCCATCTCTGGTCGCTTCCCTGAGGGGATTGCAAATTCAACGACGGCACATCTGCTGTGAAGTGGTTCGATGATTTTGTTTTTGTAGTTGCAGGTGAAGATGAATCTGCAGTTACCACTAAACTCCTCAGTAAACGCCCGTAAGAGGAGTTGTACATCATGGGTTGTATTATCTGCCTCATCAATGATGATGACTTTGTGTTTTGCATCTGACGTAAGCGATACAGTCGAAGCAAAGTTCTTCGCATTATTTCGGACGGTATCGAGGAATCTTCCCTCATCGGATCCATTGATGACATAAACATCTACTCCTAGTTCATTACAGAGTGCTTTTGCAATAGTAGTCTTACCACAACCTGCAGGTCCTGCAAGAAGAAGGTTCGGTACTTCGCCTTTAGATAGAAACTCCACAAAAGTTTTTTTGATCTCATTTGGGAGAATACAATCTTCAATAGTTTTGGGTCTGTATTTTTCAACCCACAAAAATTCGTCACGCATGATCATTTATAATTAGTGTTAATCAAAATCCTAGTAGGGGAATTTGTAGGACTCAATCCTGTATGAATGTAATTACCATTGAAGATAATTAACCTATTAGGTTTTGCATCAATCCGTTGCTTTTCGGTCAACGTCATAAACTCAGGCACCTCTCCAGAAAACAATTTTTGATTGTAGATAATTGTTGGTGCGTCACAATCAGTCAAATGATAAATTGAAGTAAAGTGCTTACCATCAAAATCAATGTGAGGAGCAAACTTAACTTGTTGTCCCCTGTAGGTGGTCATGTCCATTCTACAACGAAAAACCTGTTTAAAACCAAAAAGTTTTTTAATTTTTTCGTTCATTGACTTGATTATTTTTACATAGTCATTCTCTTCATAATAATAGTATTCTGGTTCTTCATGGTCCACAATTGATGAAGAAAATCCATAGTAAAGACTTGGATCTCCTTCATCAGATTCTACAGAGATAGATTCTCTAAGACCCCAATTAGAACAGTCCAGAACACTATTCTTGAGAATAGTATGTGACATGAGATCTAAGAAGTCATCAATGACTACTACGTCTATTTTATCGATGACTTTTACATTCATTAGATCTCTATTGATGGATGAGTAAAGAGCAAAACGAGATGCAAACTATAATTCATACTTAAGTTGCACTTCGATAAAAGTAACAAGACCATTGCTTGTTCTATATTTAGATTCATGCAACCAATTTAGAAGTAGAAATCGCTAGCAAAAATACTAACATAATAACAACATCCCAAGCTTTAGTCTTTACAAAGTATGGAATAGAGATTAAATCAGCAGCAAAGTTAATGATTACACCCGCTAAAACATTCACATGAAGAATGATGAAATAGGCAGCAATGACACCAATGCTGCCCAATATTCTCATCGACGTGTATATACGCATTAGAAATTAGAGTCTGGTTCCAAAGCAATATAATAGGTCAAATCATAATCATTGTTGGTAAATCGAGATAAAAGTTTATTTGAGATAGCGACTTTATATGATCCAGGAAGAATTTTGATATTCTCAACTTTAAAGTTGAAGCAAAATTCTGATTCAGTCTCACCAACAATAACCTGAAAGTCATTCGATGTGTCATTCTTCTTGTCATGAACAACAAGTTTGACTACACCTGCTTCACCAACAACTGAGAGATCTGGAAGTTGAAAAGCAAGGACTGCTTTACGAACTTTATCCAACTGTTCTGTAGAAAGTTCAAACTCAACATCAACATTTGGAAGTGTCAGTTCTTTATCAGGAGGGGTGACAATAACACTAGGATCTGCAAAGAAATACTTGGACCTAGTTTTACCCTCTCGGATAACTACATGTCCATCATTTCCAAAATCTAACTCTGGTTGGTTATGAAGGAAAACTCCACGAAGGAATTGATTCAAATCATAGATACCAAAGTCTTTGGGGAAGTCTTCTGGAATATCTGCTTCAGCAAGAATGTTCTTCATCACTGAGATAGTGCGAAGTTTGTTACCCTTTTTGAACAGAATGGACTGATTGATATCCGAGAAGTTCTTGAGAAGATTAATAGTTTTATCAGAAAGTTTCATAGGTTCCCTTAATTTCATTATGCAGTCCAGAGAAGTGGTACAAAAGAATACAATAGTGAATTGCTTTCAAAATGTCTTGCTTTGACTTACCGTTCTTTTTACCAAATCGAGACAGGTATTTGATTGCATTAGATCGGCAGAATGGTTCTGCATCACCAATACTTTCAATCAGATCCAGAGTCTGAGTCTTAGAGTCCTGAGAAGTGTAGTGAGACTTATATGTTGCTGAGAGGTACTCACGAACCTCTTTCATGGTTTTATCTTCTTCATACTTCCAAAAACCATTGTTCGTAAGTTGATCAAGGTTTAAATCAATTTTGTCTTCGGGTTCCATAGTAAGATTAAATGTGATCATATCACCTGACGCTGTGCCAGGATTACCAGTTAAACTAATGCCATCATCTTCCCAAAAATCTTGACTAGAATCTTTGAATGGATTGGGACGGTTGGGGTCATTACGATCATAGTCGTAATAGTATTTGGAATGATCTGCCATAGTAATTTCCATAATAAAAAGAGAGGGAGGCATTATTATCCTCCCATATTATATCAGGATCCAATCTCCTGGTCAATGGATACCTGCTCACCAGTAGCAGTCAGGTCAAAGTCAGCATCAACTTTGTCATAGAGTTCCAGGAATGCCTGCTTGGTATCATCATCAAATCGACTGATACAAACCTGCATTGCCTTCTCTTTGTTACCAAAGATTGAATATGCCCTGACAATGTGAACCAAACGACGGGTGCTAATCACATCTTCAATACCACCATCGTAGAAGGTCTTACGGATAATGTCTGCCCAGTCAGCAAGACGTTTGTAGAACTCTGTCTCAGCAAGACCAAGTTGAGCACCAATCCCGTAAAGAATTTTGTATTCAATAGCAGCAGTAGGATACTCCTGCTCAAAGGTCACAGGGAATCGTTCCAGGAATGCTTCATTCAGAACGTTAGTGCCAATGAAGCGACCATCGTCAGAACCCTTACCCTTGGTGTTGGCAGTGGCGATGACATTGAATCCAGCGGTAGGTTGAACGAACTTACCAATCTTCTTCAGGAACACACCCTTACCTTCAAGGATGGACTGGAGACAGAGAATCTTGTTGGAAGCAAGGTCAATTTCGTCGAGTAGCAAGATTGCTCCTCGCTGGAGTGCTTCCACGACAGGTCCGTTATGCCAAACAGTTGCCCCATCCACAAGGCGAAAGCCACCAATAAGATCGTCTTCATCAGTTTCAATAGTAATGTTTACACGGATCAGTTCCCGATCCAACGCTGCACACGCTTGCTCAACCGAGAGCGTTTTGCCGTTGCCAGACAATCCCGTAATGAACGTTGGATAGAATAGACGGGACTGAATAATTTTTTTAATATCAGTGAAGTTGCCAAACTTGACGAAGGAATCATCTTTTTGAGGAATGAGGTTTTGTTCAACAGCAGGCAGTGCAGGAGGTGCCTGATAGTTCTGCTCCAGTTTTTCCTGGATGGTCAGGTTCCACTTGCCACGACTGACTTTGCAATCAGCAATTTTATTGGTAACGGTCTGATAGTTGACATCATTCATCGCACACCAAGCGCGAATGTCTGCTGCAGTCACAGAGTCTCCGTAGAGATCTTGTAGAGAACTGACGATGCCTTCTTTGGAGAGACCCATTGGATTTGTTTGAACTGAATTTAGTATAGTGGACGGATGGGGGAACTCAGGTCCCCCATGGACAGTTTATCAAGCGACCAGATCGATGAACTCGTTCAAGACTCGCTTATTCATTTTCTTAGTACGAAGACTCTTGACAAATGCACTCTTGATCTGAGATTTGGTTGCATCCTCTTTGACATCAAAGATATTGTCCTGTGCCAAAGAAGTTGCAGACATGGCAAAGTAAGAATGGTATCCAGAATTAGTGATCGTAAATGCACGTTCCTTCCTCCAGATAGCATGAATGCGATCATGATCATCATTCCATCGACCATAGTAGCGGGCAATAAAACCGTGAGCGTCACGACCTTCAAGAACACGAATACCAATAAAGTTAGTATCCTTGAATTTATCCTTGAGATGAGTCAGGAGGACATCAGTAACCTCATACCAATTACCACCCAATGAATATGTAGTCCCAAGTTTACGATCACGAAGAATACAATTCACGGATACCTGACGAACTCCAAGATAAGGTTCAGATTCCCAGTGACGCTGAACAGTCTTATGATATTTCAGAGGAGGTGCCTCACCATCAGTAAGAATTACACATTGAACTTTCTCCAGACCATACTGTTTCTTGAACTGAGGGATAATCTCATGGAGACAGACCAAAGTATCATTCAAAGGAGTGCCTGATAGGGACAATCCATTAGGGGTACTATAAAAAGTATAGTGAGTGCGACTAAATCCCTCAGCAACACGGAAGATTGTCTTCATCTGATATTCAAGTTCTTTCATCTTAGTCTTGCTGGAGAACATATTCATCAAAGAGAACTGCTCATATACCTGCATGACTCCATCCTGCTTCTTATATGTATCAACAGGGGATTTATAAACACGATCTCCATGCTCATCAATAGTAAATCCATACTTAGGAAAGTCACTAGTAAAAGCATAGACTTCAAAAGGAATATTAACCTTCTTGCAAAACCAAATCAGATTGTAGAGTTGTTTGATTGTATCGGTAAGAACGTCAGACATAGATCCAGACCAATCGAGGATAAAAATCAATCCATGATTCTTACCATCAGGAACAGTGGTAACTTTCCTGAACAAGTCTTCACTGTACTTGTACGTATGCAGTTTAGAACAATCCAAAACTCCTGTCCTAGAAGTCGTAGCGCGAGCATATGCACTGGCAGACTTACGACACTCAAATTCTTTTACAAGATAATTTACTTCTTTCTGTGCAGACTTTTTGAATTCAGAGTATCGCTTATCTACATCGTAAAAGAAATTCTGCTCAGTATCATCCCAGGCATCAGGAACATATTGATACACATCATCATTCTTGATAATGATAGAATCGAGATTGACCTTTGGCAACTCAAGATACTGGTTCTCTAGAGACTGATCGCTGATCAAATCTTTAATTGCGTCCTCAAAGGACTTCATCGTTTTAACATCAAGATCGCCATCTTGATCACCACCCATAAGAGATGATTCTACAGAGTCTTCGGGAGATCTCTGAATATCATCATCGTCAGTATCGTTGGTTCCTTGGGATGATTCGCTGGACGAGGATTCTGATTCTCCCTCCTCACTATTTGATCCCTGTGGCTGGGGGGAAGACCCACCATTATTCGACTGTAGTTGTACGTTTGAAGGGGGCTCTGATTGTTGTTCATCTTTGCAGTACTTATAAATTGCTTCTGATGCATCCAAAACTTCAGCAAACGTCTCACAGTCGCGGACCATGAGAAGAAGTTCTTCCTCTTTGTCAGTGAAGGGGATATCTACATAATTACCAATCTTACAATACAGATTAATTTTATCTGCCAAGTTAAATGTGGACAGATCTTCATCGACAATACTGAAGAAGTCTTCGTCAGACAATTCTTGATATCCACGATAGAAGGTCTTGGAGAGACCAGCGTATCGACGCTTCATCATCTTCTCAATACGAGCGTCTTCAACAACATTGACAATCTGTGGTGGGATCTTACGATCCTTGATCCAATCTTCATCTGGTGTATATAGGGCGTGACCAACTTCATGACCGACAAGAAGATCATAGACAGCATTAGATGCCTTATTCCACTGAGGGAGAGTCAGAACCCTGGTATGAACGTTGAACTGAGCAGTATCTACAGCACGATGCTCAACCACCAAATCTTCAGTGGCAAGCAGTTTTGCAAGTTGTCCTTTGACTTCGTGGTTGATAGTCATCGGGATTCGTTTGAACTGAACACAGTATACAAAGAAAAATTACCACTATGGTCGATCAAGAACCAGTTTTTACATTGTCCACTGCTTTTGATACCCAGTCCTCAAGTTGAACTGTTGGTTGCCAACCAAGAGTGTCACAGATTTTAGTGTTATCTGCGAGAGTAACTCTTGCTTCTCCTGGACGAGCATCGATAAATCGTTTCTTAGGAGAGATCATTGCTGCAATCTCATTCACAGAATAATTTTTACCGTTACCAACGTTATATACTTCACCATAAAATTCTTCACTCAAATCTTTTGTTGCTGCAAGAATGTTTGCCTGAACAACATCAGAAACATGAGTAAAGTCTCTGCGCTGCTCACCATCACCAACAACAGTCAACTCTTCACCATTAGCAAGTTGACGAAGGAAGATTCCAATTACAGGAGCATACTGACCCTTAAGAGGTTGACGCTCACCATATACATTAAAATATCTAAAGATAATAGTTTTCAAGTCAAACAAATCAGTATACATGGTGCAAAGTTTTTCACCAGCAACTTTTGAAACTGAATAAGGATTCAAGCAATCATCAGGTTGAGTCTCATCATTCGGAGCAGAATTAAATCCATAAGCAGAAGAAGTAGATGAGTATATTACCCGATCAACTTTTGCCTCTCTAGAGCACTGAAGAACAGTTGCTGTGCCCAAAGTATTAATCCTGACTGCGTTGAGTGGATTTTTAATTGCAGGTTGAATACGTGCTTCTGCTGCCAAATGAAAAACTACATCTATGCCATAGTAAAAAGTTTTAGTTAATTCGTAGTTTGAAATATCCTGATTGGCATAATTCGCTTTATCATTGATATAGAATTGATCGTGAGCATCGGAATACTCATTATCAATAACCGTAACCTCATGTCCAGCATCAATCAGAGCATCAACAACATTTGATCCAATGAATCCTTTTCCGCCTGTAACAAGACACTTCATGATACCATCCTACTAAATCCTTTTACCTTTTCAAATTTTAGCACATTGAGGAATTTATCGCGCATCCCTTCTTTATGTGAGATTACAAATACATTAGCATCTTGAATAACAAATCTAATAATTCGCATAAACTCATCTGTACCAAACCCATCTAATGATGAATCAAAAGTCTCATCAAAAATAAGAAGATTACAATTCAATGAGTTTTTAATCTTAGCAACTTCTCTCCAAGTAAAAAGAAGAGCAAGATCAATACGCATTTTTTCACCTTCACTAAAAGATGCGTAAGAAAAATCTTCTTGAATCGGAGATTCAATTACTTCATTGAACTCTTCATCTAGACGAAAGTTTATATAAAACTCCATCATTTGCAGGTAGCGATTAGCTTCCTGATTAATCAGAGGCAAATACTTTTTAATGATTTGTGTCTTGACTCCACCATCCTTAAGAAGATCAGAGACAAAACTAAAGTTAACTAACTCGCTTTGCTTACTATCAGATTCTAGTACAGCAGTAGAGAGTTTGTCCTTTAACTCTGCTAGTTTCTCATGTTCAGAATTTCTCTTTGCAAGTCTATCGGCAACAGTTTGAATTTCCTGTTCAAGATCTCGGACTTGTCTTTGGTATCCAGAGATCTTAGTATTGATTTGAGAAATCTCATGTGTAAGGTTAGTAACCTCTTTAGAAACTGTAGAGAATTGACGCTCTCGCTCTTCTTCTTCTTTAATTGCCTCTTCTAGTTGTATAAAACCAGAACGCAACTCCTTTGCTTTATTTTGAGCGTCGTCAATTCTATTTATTCTAAAGTTCTCTTCAATGTCTTGATTGCAGGTAGGGCATACCGTATTGTCAGTGAAGAATTTATGTTCTTGTGTAATGGTATTTACTTTTTGAGATATTTTACCTTTTAAGTTACCAAGTTTTCTTAATTTTGCTGATGCTCCAGAGTATTTTTCTAATTCTTTTTGCTTATCCAGCAATTGATTCTCATTCTCAAGAGCGTTCTTTAAAAGTGAGTCCTGAGTTTCTGTTAAAGATTTTATTTGATTTCTCTTGCTATTCATATCAGTGTCAGCAAGTCTTTCAATCTCTTCAATAAAATCTCTCTGCATAATAACTTTATCTTCGAGAGATTCTTTTTTAAGTTCTAAAGTTTTAATCTCATCTCTAACAGTTTTAATTCTATTCTTCAAAACCAAATTCATCGAAGAAAAGATTTTAATATCCAATAAATCCTCGATTACTTCTCTCCTGGATGCTGCAGGAAGTTGCATAAAAGGAACAAAATTGCTACTACCAAGAATAACAATCTGAGTGAAAGATTTATAGTTCATCTTAAGAACTACACTCTCAAACCAAATTTGCTGATCTTTTGCAGCAGCATCAGAATTTAAAAGTTCACCATCTTTGTAAATTTGAAAGATAGATGGTTTTATACCACGAACAACTTTCCAATTTACATTACCAATTTTAAATTCAATCTCAACCAAACATCCCTTCTCATTTACAGAGTTGATTAATTGAGGTTTGTTCACTCCTCTGTAAGACTTACCAAACAACGAAAATGTCAATGCATCAAGCATTGTACTCTTACCTGCACCATTGTTACCAACTATAAGAGTAGTGCTTGCTGTGGTAAAATCTAATTCTATAAATTGATCTCCTGTGCTTAAAAAATTCTTATAACGAAGTTTTTCAAAAATTATCATTATTCTTCAGGAGGAACTACAAGATCATTTTTTGTAATAATTGCATAATTGTATTCATGCATTTCGCATGTCTTTACAATTAAATTATCGTCAACTTCCACAACAGATAATTCTGGATAAGAATCTCTATCTTCTAGCATCATAGCAAATCTATCGGCATCATCTTCTTGCTCAAAGATATATAAAATTTGCTCGCCATCTTTGTCAGTCACAGAGTATGCGCCTTCTTGCTCTTTTCCAGATAGTGTAAGGATAAACATACTAGACTAACTCACATGCTTCTTGATAGACTTCGTAAATTAAATTTTGAATTTCTGATTTATTTATTTTTTGATCAGAGTCATTTACATATCTATTGAGGATAGAAATCGTATCTTCAGATTCTGGATCATACTTATCTAAGTTTACTGTCTCACCAATATCTAACTCAATAATGTTGAGTTCAGATATGTCAGAAGCAATTAACTTGTTAACAAACTTATCGTATTTTTTAGGATCAGTTTTTTTGCGGACAATTAATTTAACAATCTTGTCCGCATACTTTGAAAAATTAAATGTTTGATGTGGCGTATCTTCATAGTAAATAACATCATACATTGTGTATGGATTGTTAATTACTTCAAGTTCTTGAGATTCAGTATCATAGATATGGAATCCTCTATCATCTCCCATATCATTAGAATAAATCTCGTAAGGATTTCCTAAGTAGTGTACTCGTCCGTCTGACGATCTAGTGTGATAGTGACCTGAGAAGACATGTTTGAAGCCCTCAAATAGTTTGCCATCAAGACCTTCCGCCATGACGTGTCCACGATGAGCTGGATATCCGTTGAGCTCAAGGTGCCCCATCGCGTGTACGCCAGTGAAATCTTTAACAGATTTGAAAGTATTCTTAGAGTTCTCTTCATTGATCCAAGGTACAAATAATACAGGAAGATTGCCCAACTTCACTTCTGTTGGTTCTGAGTAGATTATAACATTCTTGTACTCTCTCAGCAACAGGTCAACTGCATTGAGATCATTTGTATTCTTATAATATGCTGTATGATTGCCAACAATAGTATGTACTGTAACACCCATCTTGGCGAGACGATCATAGTAGTTATCCTTTGCCCATGCCAGAGCGGAAAAATCAATACCTTTCCTACTGTCAAATGTATCGCCCATGTCCACAACAACTTTGATACCCCTTTCCTCTATAGTTGGAAAGAAGATATCATTGTAAAACTTCAAAAAATAATCATGAAACAATTTAGAGTTCTTACGAGCACCAAAATGTTGATCAGTAATTATAGCAACTTTCATCAATAACGAGACTTAGAATGAATACTATCCTTGATTTGATTATAATCGGAATAGTTAACTCCGTCAATTAAGTTATCGTCAAAGAATACTTCGTCATAACCCGTTTTTTCCAAGATCTTATTTTTAATCTCAAGCTGTTTCTTTTCCTTCTGTATACGACGTAGAAACGCGTAGTGAATAATTTGAGTAAAATAAGCAAACGGGTTTTGAGACTTTTTAGGGTCAAAGTTATGGATATATTGAACACAGTTCTCAATGCCATCTGAGATCATATCATCCTTAAAGATATAGTTTACAAAGTTTGGCTTAAATGACAAGTGCGTTGCAATCTTTAAAAAGCACTCTCCCAAGTAGTTTGTAATCTGAGGTTTTGGATTGCCCCTCTTCTCAGCAATCTCTACATCTTCTCTATATTTAATTAGAGCTGCTAAAAACTCTTTATTATTAACGTAATGAATAGATCGCTTTCTTTTAGTCATGGGTCCAATAGGTGACATAGTATCGATTTCTATAATATATGTATTATATCACAGTTATACCAAATGACTAAACTTGACAAGACCTCTGTATCTCTGTACAATAACCTTTGTGGAGGTTCATCGGGATAGCTTAGCTTTCTTTATAAAGTCTTTCCAGAATCTCTTTGGTATCCTGAACATTACCAATTCTACCCATAGACTTATCAATCTTTTTTCTATATCCAGTAGGATCTTCAGAATCTGTGAAGTCCTTGGATTCTCTTAACCAAGATTGATACATCATAATCATTTCAATGTCTTTAGATTCACTCATAGTGATAACATCATTCATATCAATAATGAACATATCATCACGAGTTGTCTTTAACCAAGGTTCTAACTTGTAAGCAACAGAACCTCTTGTTTTAACTTCAGAGAATGTAATAGGATTTGAGACAAGTAAGAATGTCTTATCATCTTCTGTACAGGGAGATACCTTAGTAAAGATCTCTTCACCAGTCTTTAATTTAATAGTTGCATAAAAGTCTTCTTCTAGCATATTGTTAACTTTTTAGATTTACGTTAATAATGTCATAGTTAAAATTCTCTTCATTATAAATTTTAATTCTTTCTATGAAGTGATTTAAAGTGTAATTTCTACGTTGTTTATTTGTACAATCATCAGAGATATCATAAAGCATTGCTTTAGTCTTGTTCTTACCCTTTCTTAAGACTCTCCCAATAGATTGTAAATTACGAATTCTTGACTTGCTTGGTGAAGCAAAAACTACGTTGTGTAAGTTTCTTATATTTATTCCTGTAGAAAAAACACCATATGAAGCAACAATAATTGCATCAGATTCTGTATCAACAATAGACCTAACTGATTCTCTCTCCTCAGTGTTTATACCACCATGAACAAAGAATACTTTTCTATTATTTTTTACTGATTGCTCTATTAGTTCAAACAAAGGTTTACCATGTGCCTCTACTCTTGAGAATAGAATCAAAGTATTACCTTTTAAATCTAATGCTAAATTTTTGATGAATTTATTTCTTTGATTGTGAGTAATAATATATTGAACTTCATCCTCATAGGTTGCAAAAATCTGAGGGTTGTGTTTTAATACAAGACAAGTAATATCGAGTTTAGATAGATGACCCTTTGCCATCAACTCTGCAGTTTTTACAATTTTGTAAGATGCTCCAAAGAGTCCTTCTAAAACCCACTTATGAGTTTGTGTCCCATCAAGGGTTCCAGTAAATCCAAATCTATATTTTGCATGGTGGAGTTTTGTCATTATAGATATTAAAGACTTACTTTTAAATTGGTGCGCTTCATCACCAATCACCACATCAAAATCTTCAAAGAATGATCTGTCTAGTTTGTAGATAGATTGCCATGTAGTAATTACCACAGGAGCGTCACTTGTCTTCTCACGACCAGAATAAATCTTATGGCAATGATTCTCAGCATCCCAACCATAATCCTGAAAGTCCTTATACATCTGCTCTACTAGAGATGTCGTTGGAACAATTAAGAGTATTTTTTGCTGTTTATCTGAGTAATAGCGTACTACTGAATAAATCATCAATGATTTACCTGAGGCAGTCGGTGATATCAGTAATTTTCTGTTATGTCTTAAAGCATCGTATACTCCTTCAATTTGATAATCTCTAGGACTAAACGATGTAATTGAGTTAATATAATCTTTGACGCCTTCTCTTGATATGCCCTCATTTACTTCAAAAGGCATACCATAGTATTTGTTATCTTCAAAAGTGTAACTATATTTGTACGTCTCACAAAAGTGGATGATCTTATCTAAAAGACCAACATAAATTTGTTTTGATCTTAGATCGAATAGATGAATTTCTCCATTCCAATTTTTACCTCTGTATTGAGGCATAAATTTTGCATTTGGAACTTCAAAAGTAAAAGCATCTCTCAATTCATATTGAATGTGCGGTTCGCACTCAATTTTTAAAAATACTTCGTTCGATTTTTGAATGACAACATCATACTGTTTATCCATATCCTGCCTGGAATTTTAAGAAATCTATGGCATTCTTAATTTGATACGTTCTATTTTGTATCATTTTTAGAATACTATCTAGATAGTTCAAAATGGTATCGTAATATTCAACCTTCAAACTTATCTGCGACAATTTGTCGTCAGCATCGAGATATTTTTGTAGAGTGTCTTTGTCTCTAACTTTTTTAGGGAACGGATTCTCTTGGTAAACCTCTGGGTCAGCTTTACCTGAAAAATATTCGTATCGTTCGTGCCTGACATTTTTGCGGGTTTGTTCCGCTTTTTTCTTGAGAAGAACAACTGTGTTGTATATCTCGAAGTATTTAGCGTGTAACGCTGGAACTTTAATTGACTCATCATGTAAATTATCCATGTCAATGTGAGTATCTTTCTCCCACATCTTTTGGATTTCTTCAAGGTCTAAAATCATAAGGGATCGCCTTTTGGTGACACTATATTATATACAGTATACTTGAAAGACACTTCTGCAGTAAAGTACTCAGTCTCTTGTGAGGTAGCATCAAACTCCAAGTCTGACAAGTTGTATGGAAACATATCTTCAAACAATACTTCAAATTGAACTCTCTGAGAACTATTGACAACTTGAAGTGTTCCATCAGAATAGATGTTCATGGAATCACTGTCATATCCAATAGTATTATCACCCTGTCTTTGCAGATCAAAAATTTCTTTCTGAGATTCTGGGAATCCAAGACCCCTCATCCAGTTTTGAATCTGCATGTAATTCTCTAAATTTTCATCTACCAAAAATCTCAAGGTAAAATCTGCAAATTGAATTTTATCTCCTGGAACATCAATATTCTTCAAATAAGTTGGTTGCTCTGTAACACCTAAATTTAAACCAGGAATGTTTGCAGAGTTTGCAAAAAATGATACCTTCCTTGCACGGTTTAGTGTAAATCTAAACCCAATAGAAGATAAGAAATTCCTATTTTGAATTTGATTGGTGTAGGCGTTTCCTACTCTACTAAGTGACATCAGAGACTCTCTTCTAATTTACCGATTAAATAATTGGCGATTTCTTTGTAGTAAGGTTTTTTTGGATGATAACTGTGTTCATTTAATACACCGTTATCAATATTATATGCAAAATCATCTTCTTGAAAAAGTGATTTTACTTTATTATCTTTCCTATGCTTTCTAGCACATACTGATACCAGAGATCTATTATACTTTTCTATATCAAAAAAATTCTTCGGTTTAATTCTGTAGTCAAAAGACGCTAGAGTGTCATACCAAAAATTTTTAATACCAAGCAATTGGAAGAATTGATTCCAATGCATAATGTTTGATTCTAATTCTTGCAATCTAGCAGTTTCATTGTATGAATATTTTTTGATTGCGTAAGAATAGATATCTTGATGATTACCATATCTAATTAGATCTTCATCTGCATTATTCAGAAGAACCTTTACATAATTATTTGCAGAGTTTAACCAAACATCATATCGGTTTAGTGATGTAGTACCCCAAAGAACAATAACTGGTGTGTTACTTTGTCTCAGTTTTTGAAACGTTTTTGATAAAAAAAATCTCGTTGCTAATCTAAATTGTCTATCATTACCACTGCCATACTCACCTAAGTTTGTATGACTAAATCCAAAATGATCTACAACTCTTTTTCTCCATCCATTCTCCCAACAAATATCTGAATCATGCTGAATCATGTCATATTCATCAGCAGTCATACCCTCTTTATATCCAGACCCTTCACCATAACACCAACTACATCCTAAAGTAATTAAATGGGGTTTCATATTTAATAATTCAAGTAATTATATTTAGACAAAAAAAGAGACCCTTTCGGGTCTTGATGTTTAATCTAGTATATGCCTGCAAACTTTTTTACATTGTGATTGATTTAGTGCATCACATTCAATTAAACATTCGTAGTAATCATTTAGTCTTTGCTGCTCCAAAGCAAGATCATCGATGGTATTCTCAAAGTGTCTCCACTCATCTAATTGTGAGCGTGATAATAGATTGTGCATGGTCACTCTCCATTATAGAACAATAATAAAGAATAGAAGGAGGTTTTAATTCATTGGTTTATCCATTCTGTATTATATAGCACACTTTGTGTTAATTAACTAACATTTATTGCTTTTTTACATAAGTATAAACAAGTACAAAAAAAGAGACCCTTTCGGGTCTCTTGTAACAGATTGTGAATCCGATGGATCACATGAGGTTCTTGATCTGAACTCTTCTGTAGTAACGGTTCTGGTTGACCTTGAGGCGACCCAGACCTTGCTCGGTTCCTTCTGCGAAGGGGTTTGCAACAAGACCATAACGGGTCTTGAATCCGATTTTTGGTTGGAAGGTGTTCTCGCCAACTGCACGTACCATCTGGAGAGGTACATATGGGCAGTAGAAGAGACCTGCATCGTAAGGAGAGGTGCCCTTGTAACCAACAACGTAGTACTGCTGAGCAGCAACGTTTGCAGCATAAGGATCGATGTAGACTCTGTACTTACCAAGCAGAACACCAGCGAAGGTGTTACCAGTGTCATCAACGTTCAGGTTAGCGTTGAG
>OBOS01000007.1_pt1 | contig 14455 bp, 12 predicted proteins | sample 1535221 | NCBI WGS metagenome assembly OBOS01 (sample SAMEA3275624, study PRJEB22092) | marine metagenome | biome: ENVO 01000047; feature: ENVO 0000570; material: ENVO 00002150 | collected 2014-06-21T12:30:00+00 | depth 0 m
GACCCTTGAACTTCTCAACACTCCAGCGACCGTTGGAGTCGATGTCGAGGTCGAATACACCAGCGGTAGCGGTGTTTGCAGCAGCACCTTGCTCAGCAACCTTGTAGATGGTTCTGATGACTTCGCGGTTGATCTCAGCAAGAATCTCAGTGGAGAGAATGTTTGCGAGTTCCGCTTCAGCGTTCAGACCGTGGATTGCCTTCAGGTCCTGTGCAAGCTCAAGGCTGTATTCTGCCTTCAGTGCTCTGGACTTGGCTTCAACGAGAACCTTCTCGATGGAGAATGCCATCTCGTTGAACTGGTTGCCAGAACCATTACCCAGGTTCTCAGCATCACCAGTTACCATACCCTGACCAACGTTGTAGCCAGTGGAGGATGCAGTACCAACAGGGTTCAGAAGACCAGGGTTGCTGCCTGCTTGTGCAGTAGTACCCATACCTGCAACGCCATCAGAGAATCCTGCAGCCTGATCAAGACCATCTGGCTGACCAGAGAATGCAGTATCTGCTTCGTTGAACAGTGCTTCGGTTCCGCTCTGATTGGTGTAGCGGGAACGCATTGCGAAGATCAGTCCAGTAGGACCGCTCATTGGTTGAACGCCTGCGAGGTCATAAGCGACCAGGTTAGGCATTGCACGTCTAATCAAGGAGATCAGAACGGGATCGAAACCAGCAACAGGACCACCTGCAGCTGCATCTCCACCGAATCCACCACTAGCACCAGCAGCGTTTGCTGCGTTGGTTGGGGTTTCGTTCAGGATTCCGCCTTGGAATGCTTGTTGTTCGCGAAGGAACTTTTCTTGGTTTTCTAACAGGACAGCGGTTACTGCTCTTCTGTGGTTATCCTTGATAGGATCAATACCATCATAGTCGAGAAGTGGTGCCCACTTTTCCTGCAGATGCTCGGATTGGAACATTTGCTTTTACCTTAGTTTACGTTTGAATTTATAATTAAGAAATCACTTTTTGCTTACAGCACCGAGTGTTCTCAGATAGTTGTTCATGTAGTCAGGTGCATTACCTGCTGCATCAACATCTACATCTTCGGACAGATTTTCGGTCTGAGCTTTTGGAGTTTTCTTTGCTGAGAAGTAGGACTCCTTCAGCATCTCCAGTTTTTCACGATATGTTTTTGCACTTTCAAACTCAACACTTTCGGCAAGTGAGGCGAGCTTCTCTTTTTGACTGAGGGCAAGACCTTCAGCTACTTCATCAAAGATACCATCTGCAACCGACTCGGAGAGGCGGGAATTCAAGGTGATATTCTTCTCAATCTGCTCGTTGAGTTTTGTCTCCATTTCATCAAGTTTTTCTACCATGCTCTCAAGCACATCATATTTTTCTTCAGGGATTGATACATAATGTTCTTCAAAAAGACTCTTCATTCCAGAGAGGAAGGATTCGGACATTTCTGCTTTGAGACCAGTCTCAATAGACAGACGATTCTCGGTAACCCACTCTTCGGATACGTACTCAAGATAAGAATCTACTCTTTCAGTCAGAGCAGACTTGATCTCGGTAACTTCTTCTACGAGGCGCTCCTCGTATGCTTGTTCATACGCAGCGGTAAGACCTTCCTTGATCTCATCAACCTTGGAACGGAGTGCTGCTTCAAAAATGGTGCGAGCTTTTTCTTGGAATTCTTCCGAGAGCTCTTCACCATCGAGGAGAGCATTAACGTCTTCAGTGACATCAAACTCCTCTTCTTCTTCAATCTCTTCTGCCTCAGCGACAACTTCCTCTTCAGACTCTTCCTCTTCGGAGACAACCTCTTCTTCGGTTTCCTCTTCTTCGGATACGATTTCTTCTGCTTCTGCGGTTACTTCCTCGTCTTCTTCGATTACCTCTTCAGAATCGAGTTCTTCCTCTTCCTTCATACCCTTCATTGCATCCGCAGACTTAGCGCCTTTGTTTACAACGTCGCGTACCTGCTTGAGGGTTGCGCCAGGGGTCTTCAGCTTAGCTGATTCGTCGTCAGACTTATAGTTGTCTGGAGTAGGACCACCAAGATCTTCATACGATCCCGTCTGACCTGCTACTGCGCCAGGAGCAAGCTTCTGCATGGGATCGCCTGCCTTTGCACCAGCATTGACAGCGGTCTTGGATTGAGTTGTGCCTGCTTCCATTTCCTGTAAGTTGTTGTCACTAGACATTTGAGACTCTCCGATTAACCTTTAGTAATTTAATCTATATTTATTTAGTATTTTTAATAGTTGGGCACTATATATGCCTACAAAGAATTGAGGAAGTCATTGAAGAGATTTAACTTCTTCTCTTCCAGATTTCTTTGTGCAACTGCTTCGTTAATTCTATTTTTTGTTTGTTGTGCGAGTTGTTCGCGAAGGACTCCTCCATCCCAAACCCACTCTTTACCTTCCATAATTCCCTGAACAAATGCATCAGGTGCAGATGGATCAGCAACAATGTCAGCAGCAGTTGCTAACATAAAATCTTCACCAACTTCTTTGTAACCTGACTTGACGTTATCTCTCAGGGAACCAATTCCACGAGAGGAAACGCCGAGTGTTACTCCATCCTTAAGTAAAGACTCTGCAATCTTACCCATTGGGGTAGAAAGGATTTGTGCCTTACCTACAAAATTATTACCGTCTTGCTTGAGTTCAGTAATTTTATGTGATACTCTGTCGAGGTTTACGGTAGGACCATCGGGATGTCCTAACTCACCAAGAGCTCTGCCCTTTGCAACATAATCTTTTGAGTATCTCTTTACTTCCCTCTCCATAATAGAGAAGGGATACATTCTTCCATTACGATTTACCATCTCACTTTGGAGGAATACGCCCTTAATGTACATATTCTTCTTACCGTTGACGGTCTCGGTAAGAACCTCCACTTTTTCAATCTCTTCTCTAATGAGTTTCATCTGTCTAGCGTCGGTTATTTAATTATTTATTAACGCTCACTCTTCAGATTCTTCATACTCTCCTTCTTCGGAATCAAACATGCTGTTTGATACTTCGGGGCGAAGAGTCTCAACCTTTTCTGCAGACTTTGCATAAAGAAGGTCTTTAATTTTATCAGAAACGTTAGAAGGGGACTCGTCACTGATAATCATATCTAGAAGGTCGTCCATTTTACAAAAATGAAGATTGCTCAGTTATTTATGATAAATATACAGAGACTTTTTTTTGTGATGAATGGGTTCCCCCATATCTACTATACGAATGTTGACCGCAAGACAGATAGAAAGAAATATATGGAGTCACAGTTTGACTCCCTTGGGTGGGCATATACAAGACTTGAAATGCTATCCTGTCCTGAAGACGGTCCACCAAAAAATTTTTTAGATAATCTAATAGGTAATTATCCAGATAATTGCTCACAGTGGATTAACTGGTATGGGTCACTGTTATTTGATTTTTTTGAAGAGTGGTTGAAAACGGATGAAGAGTATCTTCTTTTTATGGAGGATGATTATGATTTATCTCTGGTAAAAAAATGGCACTTTACTTGGGATGAATTTATAGATAGAATGCCATATGATTGGGATTGTATTCAACTTGGATTTGAATCTCCAGATGTAGTACCATTTTATCTTCATCCAACTAGATCCGACTATTCTTTGGGTCCATGTTTGATGAGAAGAGAGTATGTTGAGAAGTTGATTAGTCTTCATAAACCATCAGGTAAATATAAATTCGATTATACGATTGCAAATCATATCTACATTAATAGAGAATCTGGAATACATGATGGATTTGAATATGCCGCTACATCTGGTGGTCCAGACTACTATCTAAATCAATCTGGTAGAAGTTATTCAATACCATTGATTCCAATTAATCCTTACTTCGCTGGTATCAGTCATCAAGGTCCTTTTGGTAAATTAAATTGGGAACCAAAACTTAGTTTTGTAAAATGTTATGAGGCATATCATGAATGGTGGAATAATGATAGAGATAAATTTTCTTTAGATGATTTTTTTACTTACAGTAAAAAGAGTGATGTCCTAATGATGAGAGACATCTCCAGATGGGACGATAAATATTTTTACGACTTGGCGATGAAAAATAATGAAGGTATACTTGTTCCAACCTCAGCACGAGATCGAAATTAAAGGAATAAAGAATTATTGGTTACCATATGCTGCTGGTTGCCTCTGGAGTTATGCAAAACAACAAATACCAGAATGTGAACTAGGAGAGATTGTATTTAAAAGAGAGAGTATTAATAAAGTCCTCGATAGGATAAAAGATCCTGATGTTTGTGCTTTTAGTACATATATTTGGAATGAGCAGTATAATTTAATTCTTGCGGAAGAAATTAAAAAAAGATATCCAAAATGTGTTATTGAATTTGGTGGACCACAAGCAACAAGAGGTCTAGTAGATAGAGAGTATGTAGATACTGTTTTACTTGGAGAAGGTGAGCAGGCATTTGTCAACTTGCTTGATAGAGTAAAGAATGGACACTCAATACCACCAGTTTATGAACGGCTTCAATTAAAAAACTTGAGTTACGCCAGTCCATATGAATCTGGAATCTTTGATGATATCGTAAATCAATATCCAGAATATAATTGGGCAGCTTTGGTTGAGACTACCAGAGGTTGTCCCCATCACTGCACTTTTTGTGATTGGGGAACTTGGATGAACAACATTAAGAAGTTTGATCTTGACCAAGTTGAAAGAGATATTAATTGGATGTCTACACACCGAGTTGGATTCTTAATGCTGGCAGATGCAAACTTTGGAATATTTGCGGAGAGAGATCTTAAAATCGCAAAGATGTTGAGAAAAGCAGCAGATCATCCAGACGCAATCATTGATGACTTGACTGTTCAATATACAAAAAATGCAACAGATGTTGTCTTTGATATTAGTGAGGCACTTGGTCCATATGATAGACGTGGCGTGACTATGAGTGTTCAGTCTATGAATGGACCTACTCTTCGTGCAATCAAAAGACAAAATAATAAAAAGAATGCTGAGTTTGTAAAGAAAGCAAGAGAACGTAACTTAAATGTATATACTGAGTTAATCTTAGGTTTACCCGAGGAAACTTTAGAGTCTTGGAAAGATGGTATATGTCAACTTCTTGATTGTGGACAAGACAGTATTGATATTTGGTTTTGCCAAATATTTGGTAATACTGAGTTAAATTCAAATAGAGATAAGTATGGTATTAAGGTAGTCAATGCTGAGGATTATGTGTCATTCACAAATAAAGAAGATAGTGTAAAAGAAGTTGTTGAAATTATCAATAAAACAAATTCAATGACTACTGATGAAATGATAGAAGCATATCTCTACTCATGGATGATTATACAATTACATATCAATGGATACTCTGAGATAATCTCAGACTATTTAAATAAAGAGTTTGGAGTTAGTTATCGTAAGTTTTACGATAATATATTTGCCACATTAGGTAAAGACTACAGTCCTCTTGGAAAGCACTTTAGGGAGTTAAAAGAACGAGTATCCAGTTATTTGAAGAGTGGAAAAATTTTATCAGATAAAGATACTGGTCATACCCTTGAATTGAGCATGGGAACGGACTTTGAATTTTTCTGGTCTCATAAAGAAATTGTCATCAATTATATTAGGAACTGTTGTGGAATGCTTATTCCAGACGATATTATGGAACTGCAAAGAAGTTACATATATAATCCAAACATAGAGTATCCTCACCATGTCGGAGATTATTTGATAGATAATGCTAGAATGGAAGAAGAAAGAGATGATATTTGGGTTCTAAAAAGAAAGAATCTTTTAAAAAACAAAATCACATCACTATGAGAAATTTATACATGTTTCAACCGCAATATGCGGTAGAAGTTAGAAAGGAAGACACGTATTGGTTGCCCTATAGTGTTGGATGTCTTTGGGCATATTGCTTACAATATGGTGACGTTGCTAGTGGATATCACTTAAAAGATTTTATTTTTAAAAGAGAGAACCCAGAAGAACTTGTTGCACGATTGGAAGATCCAGTAGTTTGTGCATTTAGTACATACATTTGGAATGAGCAATACAATTTGCACGTTGCTAAGTTAATAAAACAGAAATATCCAGACTGCGTTATAGAATTTGGTGGACCTCAAGCAACTGAGAAACTTGCAGAGTATGACTTCATTGATTGTATTATTGTGTCTGAAGGTGAGCAATCATTTTTAGATCTTCTTCGGAAGATAATAATGCGTGAACCTTATGAGAGAATCTATAAAAAAGAAAGGATAGAAGATTTAGACTTCCAAAGTCCATATCAATTGGGGGTATTTAATAAAATAATTGCAGATAATCCTGATGTTCTCTGGTCTATGACGATAGAGACCAATAGGGGTTGTCCTCACAGATGCACTTATTGTGACTGGGGTGGAATGACATACCAAAAAGTTAAGCACTTTGGATTGGAAAGAATCGAACAAGATATTAATTGGGCAGCAAGACATAATGTTGGATTTATATTCAATGCAGATGCAAACTTTGGAATGTTCAAAGAAAGAGATCTTGAGATCGCCAAACTATTTCGTGCTGCAGCAGATCGAGGTAAATTAGAAGCGATTAATGTTCAGTATTCAAAGAACTCAACAGAAGTTATTTTTGAGATTGCTCAAGTTCTCGGTGACATTAGTAGGGGTGTGACTCTCAGTGTTCAAAGTATGAATGAACCAACTCTTAAATCTATTAAGAGAAAGAATATGAGTATTAATAAAATATCCGAACAAATTGAGAAGAGTAAAAAGTATGGAGTTAAAACATATACAGAACTAATTTTAGGACTTCCAGAAGAGACCTTAGATTCTTGGAAAGATGGATTCGCACAAATCCTTGAATGTGGTCAACACGAATCTATTGACGTTTGGTTCTGTCAAATGTTTGGTGACACGGATTTGAATAGTGCATTATCTAGAGAAGTTCATGGTATCAAAACTATTAAAGCAGAAGACTACATGTCTTTCAGTAAAGATGATCATGACATTAAAGAAGTCATTGAGTTAATCTCAGAGACCAACACAATGACTAATGATGAACTTATTGAAGCATATCTTTATGGTTGGTTAGTGATTCAATTCCATATTGCAGGATACACTCAACTTGTTGCAAAGCATCTCAACAGTTTTGGAATGGGGTATAGATCTTTTTATGATAAATTATTTGCTTACATAAAAAATGATCCTGGTGTTATCGGAGATCACTACAGGGAAATTGAAAGATCGGTGTCTCATTACATGAAGACGGGCAAGATCATAGATCAAGGTAAACACGGACATACTCTTCATGCTGCAAGTTTTGCCTTTATGTTCAGGAATAAAGAAAGTGTTTTTGATATTTTATCTGACTTAAATTTAGTTGATGATGATACTTTAGAACTTCAACGAGCGTTTATCTTTGATGAAGATACTGAGTATCCGTATCAAATTAAATCTGGTAAAGATACTTATACAGTAGATACTGAGTTCAAAGAATTTGATAGAAATGACCCACACACAGTATTCATTTTGAGACGCAAAGGTCTACTGAAGAATCAACTATGTAAGGTTTGAATGCTTTAACCGCTTCATCCCACAAAATTCTCCTTTCGTATGGAGTATTCATATCCATTAAGGCAATTGTTAGTGTAAATCTTGGATTTACTGATGGATTGTAAGAACTATGCAAAGGACCAACATTCACTAGACTACATGAACCAACTTCAACTTCATGTTCTAAATTTGCATATTGTTCTCTAGTTACCAACACTTGACCGTGATAATGATCATCTGTTCTGTCACCAACGTTATATTCACTTCTCTCGGGAATATCCATTGAGCAAACTTGCTCTGCACTGGTGCTTACTCGCATTACAGAATCTGAGGTCCACCATCTCATAGTGCTACCCTCACCACCAAATTGAAAGATTAATTTTGCCCAATCTGCATAGTAAACATTATCGGAATGTATGACTCCTTCATCTCTTGGTGGAGTATAAAAAAATTCTATCCAGGTAGAAGTGAACCCCATGCTATTCAACCAGGGTTCTATCTTGTCATTACCCAGTTCGGATAATTGAAATGTTTTGTGAAATTCTGGCCATCGAAGACCATCAATTTGATACAAAGAAGTATCGATATTAGGGATATATTCCCTAATATCTAAAAATCTATGATAATGATTCATAATTAAACAATCTCAGGTGCTTCAGTGCTTCCTCCATCTTTCGCACCATCAAGATTAGGTTCTTGAATTGGTGCTCCCAAATCGTTTCCACCAGCAGGTAATGGTTCTCCAGTTTCAGGATCGATTGGAGCATTTGGATCAGGAATAACACCCGCAGCAATTTCCTTCTTGATCAACTTATCCTGTTCGATAATATCTTCATCAGTCTGGCGAAGAATCTTACGACGAACATAATCCTGAGAGTAATACTTACCAATGTAAGGTTCTGCAGTTGCTGCAATGTTGAGTCTTTCGGTCATCAACTCTGCATCTTTGAGTTCCGAGAAGTGATTGTCATAAAGGAAGTCATACTGAATGTGTTCAGACATGACCTCCCAATCTTCTGGAGATACAATATTTTTCAAAAGAAGTTGTGTTCTTAAAATATCGTTGAACATGTTTGAGAATCTTTTCCTCAAACGACCAACAAATTTAGTAAATTTTAATTCGTCTCTCAGAATCTCAGAAGAACGACCAAGATTAAAACCTTCTTGTCCACCAATTCTGGATGAAGGAACGTTCAGTGAACGATAAAGTTTTTCTTGGAAGTATTTGATGTCAGATAATTCTCCAAGATTCTGACCACCAGGCAGTGTGGTAATTTCTGTACCACGACCACCTTCACGACGTGGAAGCCAGAAGTCCTCCAACATACTCATGTATTTTTTGTCATCTCTGATCTCCCCAGTATTTGCATCATATACTAGTTTGTTACGATAACGCATCATAACATCACGAAGATATTGTTCTGCCTTCATTTTTGGCAGATTACCAACATCAATGTAAAAAATTCTACGCTCAGGTGCGCGAGACAATCTATAGATAACCAGAGAGTCCTCAATCATTCTAAGTTGATTAAGAGACTTGATTGCTTTATGAAGATACGAGAGTGTAAGATTCTTATTACGATCTACTAAACCAGAAGTACAATATGCGATAGAGTCCTTTGACATCTTGACTCCATTTTTTGTGGAGTTATGTCCTCTGTTGATAATTCCAGTTTGATTTGTTGACTGATTGTATACAAAATATTCTTGAATCTCGGGGAATCCGCTATCACTAGGATCCTTCTCTCCGCTGGGAAGATACTTCACATCTTCCTTTTTTACTTTTCCTGCTTGACGAACAAAGCGCATCTTAAGTGCGTCAATGTATCTTAATTCTTGAATTCCGTCAGTAGGATTTTTAATGTCAATTACTTTATGATAATAAAGTCTGCCGTCAACATACCAGTTTCTGTATATTTCGTGACATTTTTTATCAAAGTCTAGTAGTTCTAGAATATATTTAAATTCTTCTCTAATTTTTTTCTTAAGACCGTCACTAACTTTTAAATTAGAAAGTTCGATCTCAACAGGACTATCATTAGTATCACTAACAACAGCTTCATTAACAATATCCTCAATGGCACCATCCACTTCGGGATGCAATGCCATTTCTCTATATCTTCTTATGAGATCATATTCTGATCTATATACACCTTCAATATCTACATAAGAACCAAAAAAACCACTGGTTAAATAGTGATCAACCCCGTCCTCATTATTTTGAGGAACGGGGGAGACGGCACCTTTCGGTTTTTTATCACCATCACCATCTTCAATAGAGAATCCAAATAACTTGGCAGCCATTATAATTTAGGTGTAAAAATGTTATTACTATTTATCAAGGTTATACAATGGGTGTTCCAGTCTGATCATTACCAGCTGCTGCCCAGTATTGTACCTGGAAGTCAACTGTAAATTCTTCGATGGTATCTCCACTCTCATACGAAAGATCGATTTGAGAGATATTAGTTGGGAATATATCGTAGAATCTATATGTTCTCAGTGGAAGGTTTGTTGTAGAATCAGTGTTCTCTGTGGAGAACTTAGTTTGTCCTCTACCTAACTGATGAACATATGCATCAACCATGTAGGATGATGGATTTGTAGCACCAGTTGCATTATCAAGTTTACTGATTTGATTCATCCACTGCTCAAAAGCAGTTCTAAGTTTGAAGTCTTCATCGTTGACTACAGTGACAGTCCATACATCAAATGTCCTGTCTCCTGCAACCTTCAGTACCCTTCCTCTGAAGGGCACTTCAATTTGTGCAACATTGGATGCTGGCAATGCCGCCGCCTTACACATGAAGTTGAAGGTTTCATCATCCCAACCGTCAACATTTCCTGGGAATGTAGGAATAGTGACTTCAAATAAATTTGGTCTTGCACCACCGCCTTGAAGTTTTGCTTTGAAGTCGGTGATAGTTCTAATAGCGCGTGCCATTGTGGTAATTCCTCCGTGTTTATTTAATCAGTTAGTAGATCAAACTCTACCAGCGACTTCTTCAAACGAGACACCAGTTCTCGTTGCAACGAACGTCAAGGTGACGTAGTTGATCGACTTAGCAGGCTTCAGGAAGATGTCTGCTCTGAACTCGTTGTTGTCAATAACATCAGGTGTGTTATTGGTCTCGTCGCAAATTACGAGGTAGTCATAAATTCCGCGCTTAGATTGAATATCGCGCAGATATGGTTCAACAATGTTCACAAAGTTAGTTCTTGTGATTTGATCGTTGAACTCAAACAGTTGAGCTTCTGCTGCTTTTTGCAGTGCCTGCTCTACTGTCAAGAACAAGCGGCGAACGTTGATTCTATCGAATGCAGATGCGTATGCAAGAGCGGTCTTGTCTCCAAAGAGAATAATACCAGCGCCACTTTGATTAATAACAGAGTTGATTCTGTTAGAGTACAGAGTGTCTCTTTGTGTCTTGTCTGGGTTGAATGCAAGTTTAATTGCATTCTTGATAACACCTCTCTGCTGTCCTGCAGGCGAGAACCATGGGAAAGCAACGATATTTGTACGACACATCAGACCTGCAATGTCTGGGTTCGTGGGAACATAACGGAACAGATTGTTAAATCTGTCATAAGTGTACTTGTAACCACTGTCAAATACTGCATAAGAAGAAGATGCCAGAGGACCAAAGAATTCAACCAAATTATTGGTCTGTGTTACTGGATTGGTTAAGTCAACAACAGATGCTCTGTGAGGACCGATAACTGCAACACAATCTTTTCTTCCATCAGCAATTCCAATCAGTTTATTTGCTTTTGCCTGACTATCATTTAAAGTATCACAACCAGGACCCATGATCAAATAATCTACTGCTATGTCTTCTTTATTATTAAAGAGTTGATATGCAGTAACAATATCACCAAGCGATGACTTAAGATTACCCTGAGTAGTGTAATTTAAACCTTTACCCAGTGTAAACGTATGTCTTCCAATGGAGTTAAATTGTGATCCATTTGCAAGCCTATCCCAAATCATGTCCGTTTGTACGGAAGGACTTGAGAAGCTAGTTGGAACATCTGCTTCTGGGTACAGTACTTGTGCTTGAGAATCTACACTGAATATTGTTGATGCTGGGAAGATGTTGTGGAATATATCATTATTTCCACTTGGGTTTGCACCAGCATAGATATACTTCGAGAAGTTTGCCAAGTAATTCTTGTACCACATTTTTTGTGGAGAATTTACTTGAGACACTGTATCTGTTGCTTTAGACAAGAACAGATGCTTCTCTAAAATATTTCCTCTTACTCCTGTAAGTTCTCCAGAATCATCTACAACAACGACGTGCATTTCGTCGTTCTCACCACTTCTCTCAGCAACATATCCAGATGTGCCAGGTTTAGGTGCGATAGTTCTCCAATAAATTGTAGAGTTATCTAATCCAAGATCCTGAGAATTGTACCAATCATCAACACCACTTACAAGAAGTCTGGAATTACTGGTAGCAACTTCAAGGACAACCTTATCATCTCTAAGTGCAGAGACTGTCAAAGTTGCGTTATCTGTTGGTGTAGTACCACCAATAGAAGCACCTTCAATAGTAACAACTTCGTTGAGTTGATATGCAAGACCAGTATTGATCGCGGTTACAGTTCCAATACCACCACCAGAATCTCTATATACGTTAAAGGAAATTCCAGAACCAACCGTGCTTACACCAGCAACAGACAGATAAATGCCGTTTGATGCTGCAGGAATGGTTGTGAATGTTGTAACTCCACTGATGCTCTTCACAGCACCTTGAGTTAAGTCAAATCCACCAACAGCAGAACCACCGATTGATACTGTATCACCAACAGTATATCCAATACCAGCACCTACAATAACGACACCAGAGGCATCAACATTGCCATCAGTATTATTTCTTGTGATATTGAAGGTTGCTCCCGATCCTGTTCCTCCAGTAGTTCCACCTACACCTGTATATGTTTGACCTTGCTGACCGTTAATCGCGGTAGAAGTTGTTAAACCTACAGTAGAGATTGAGTCAATTGGAGAAGTAATAAGTCCGTTAAAGTCAACGAACATGACTCTTTGATCCTTCAGGAAGGATGCATACGAACTGTTTGGTGAATATGTCTGTCTATCATGTCTACCTGGTTGAGTTCCTCCAGTAGAAACTCTAGAGTGAATTTTAACCGTAATCGTACTTACGTTAATTGTTTCACCATCAATAACGTTGGTTACGATTCCTTTGAGGTATCCTTGGAACGCTTGAGTTGTTCCTGCTCCAGGAATAACTTGTCCAGAGATATCAACGGTAACTCCGTATCCTACCGCTACACCAAGAGCACTAATTGCTGTAGTTGCAAAACCAACGACCTGATCTGCAAAGTCGTCAATTATACAAACTTTTACTCCATTTCCCCATTCTCCTGGGTTCTTGGCAGCATAGTACCAATCAGAAGCAGCTGTTGAATAGTTGCTGTTGTAATCATCAAAGTTTTTAATTTTTACGCCCAAAACAGAAGATGTTCCAACACCAACGTTTCCGTTAGCAAGATTATCTCCGTCAGTACGTACAACCTTTAAGACGCCCCCATAAGAGAGGTATGAAGAAGCACTCATCCAGTACTCATACTGGTTGTCTTCTGTCTTTGGTAATCCGAAGTTGTTGATTAGTTCTTGTTCTGTGGAAACCGTAATTGGTTCATTGACAGGACCCAGTTCAAAAGGACCCGCAATACCTCCAATATTATCAAGAACGTTTTCAGCTCTTCCTACGGTTAAGTCAACCTCTCTAGTTAATACACCAGGAGATAATTGAGGAGTCGCCATGGATTCTGTCTCCTTGTAAGTCTCAGTTTATCTGAAAATATTTAGGAAAAAGGGCATTTACGCGGGGAATTTCAGCGTGAACTACCAATCTGGATATTCCCAAGCATTTGAAGACTTCTTGACTCTCTTTTTTGTACACTCTTTACATTCATATGAGAATGATGATGGGATCGCTCCTCGATCTTTTCTGGTCCTGTAAAATCCTTCTATAAGATTTTTTCTTTCAGCACAAGTTCTACACTTTCTGTCGTGAAGAAGTAGATGACCAAATTTTACCTGATCATCTAAATCCATCAGAACCATCTCCATGGGAGCATTGAATATCCCAATATATTTAATATTGGTTCAAACGCTAATGCTAAAAGTGTGAACATTAAAATTTCAATGAATGCTTGTTTCCATAATGGTTGCTTTAACTTCCATTCTTTGAATTTATTTGGTTTACTTACCAAAGCATATAAACCAGATTTTTTACCAATAACGTCTGCCCACCAATGTGGATCAACAACATTACTCAATAAGTTTAAAAATTTAATCATCGATAATCCCACATATAAGACATATCGCCATACTCATCAGTATGCCAACGATCACCATCTACATCTACAAATGAAGTTGAATCTAAACCATCTTCAATAAAACCAAACGGTGCCATGTCTTGTTCTATTTGATTTTTCTGCTCTTCATATAATCTCTTACGAACATCCTGATCAGTTAATTCTTTAAAGTAATCTTGTTGAACTAACCAAGCATAGATAACCAGACACATCGCCAAGTCATCATTACATCCATCTTCCGCCTCAAATGAATTGTGCTTTTGAATGAATGTAGTAAGTTCTGCAATGACATCATAGTCCTTGAAGATCAACTTATCTTCTTCAATCAAAGTCTTAAGGTTCAAGCATCCAACCTTCTTAACAGTCTTAGACATCTTGACACCAAGTTGTGTCTTCTTACCAGAGAATCCTTGACCAACAATCTGTCCTGCTCTACCTCTCATGGAACACATCAGAACGTTCTCATATTCTAAATCAAAGTTTAGAATTGCAGCAACCTGATCACCAACATCATTGACTTCACATAATACATATGCTTTATTATAATTATCTGCTACCTCTTTAATGATGCTGGGGAATAGCATCGGTTTGATTTCATTATTCCTATACTTACACA
>OBOS01000008.1_pt1 | contig 14364 bp, 4 predicted proteins | sample 1535221 | NCBI WGS metagenome assembly OBOS01 (sample SAMEA3275624, study PRJEB22092) | marine metagenome | biome: ENVO 01000047; feature: ENVO 0000570; material: ENVO 00002150 | collected 2014-06-21T12:30:00+00 | depth 0 m
TAAAAAAGACAGGTGCTCTCAATGAGAATGCCAAGACTCCTGCTGCTCCTGTAGAGGAACAGGCACGGAAGTTTGATTGGCGTAGGGAATTTTTCCCTGAGAAAGATCAGTATGAAATGGTCAATCTTCTTTATGAAGAACGTCAGCAAAAACTTAAGGTTGCAATTGGTGAGGAGAAGATTAGAATTGCTGAAGAAGTTGAGAGTCTCAGGGAAGCAGTAGAGAAAAAAAGAGAACTTAGATCACTTCAAAAAGTAGACGATCATCTTGCAAACATTGATGTTGAGTTCTATAAACTTCGTGATGATCTTGTTGAGAATATCAACGAGAATATGTTCCCCAACATCCCTGCTATTGAGCAGAAGTTGGATGAGATCCTTTCAGTATATGGTAAGTTAAGTGACAGAATCTCTGAGGGATTCCTTAACGAACCTAGTGGTTCTCCTCAAGGTGGAGATCCACTTGCCAATACTGACTTTGTAACTTTTGATCAGTTAAAGCAACATTACTCTCTGTTCCTGGATAGAATCTCTACACAACTCGCTACCCTTGGTGGCGGTGGTGAAGTAGAACTGAAGTATCTTGATGACGTTGTTGGTATTGCAACTAATCCATCTGCTTATGATGGTAAGTATCTGAAGTATAACCACTCAGCTAAGAAGTTTGAGTTCTCTGATGTTGGTCCTATCGGTATCACAACAGAACTCCAGACCCTGAACAATGTAATGGGTCTTGGTAATACCTCCAACCTTGGTATGAGTGTCGGTGTATCTACCTTCGCTGATAGCGTTACCGTTGGTGGTGCAACCACTGCTCTGGTAGTTGAGGGTAACGTAAGAGTAGTTGGATTGCTGACTGTCGGTTCTGGAACTATCGTAATTGATGGTGAGAATGACACTATCGGTATGGGTACACATACCCTGACCGCTGATAAGGTTGCTCTCCTGGATGATATTGGTGGAGATACGGCAGACTTTGCTGGTGATGTTAAGGTTGTTGGTGTCCTTACTGCTCTGTCTCTGGACTCCTCTAATGTATCTGTTGCAGGTTCTATTACAGGTACAACCTTCTATGGTGATGGATCTAACCTCACTGGAATAACTGGTAGTGTTGGTGTTGGTACAACAACTATAAGTACAGAGTCTATTACAGTATCTGGTATTGTAACTGCTGGTCAGTTCATAAGACCTGATGGCACATCTTCTCAGTTCCTTAAAGCAGATGGTTCTGTAGATAGTAATACATACCTTACTTCTGAAGCACAAAGTCTTAATGGTGTTTTGGCACTTGGCAATACATCATCTCTTGGGATGAGTGTTGGTGTTGTAACTGCATCTGGATTTGTTGGTGATGGTTCTGGTTTGACAGGATTGGTGTTTACTGGTGGAGATATTATCTTCTCTGGTATTACTACCTTTAATACGAATGCACTGTTTGGTGATAATAGAAAGGCAATCTTTGGTGCAGGAAATGATCTGCAAATCTTCCATGATGGTGCTGACTCTTACATCTCTGAACTGGGAACAGGTAAGTTAATCCTGAATACTAATGGTCCAAACATTGAACTTAAGTATAACAACGCAGAGTTTGCTGCTAAGTTTGATCAAGATCAGGGTGCTTCTCTTTATTATAACAATCTCAATAAGTTAGAGATTATTAGTGCGGGTGCAACCACATATGGAACTCACTATGCAACATCGTTTGTTGGTGGTGGTTCTGGTATTACTGGTATTACTACTGCACAGATTGTAGACTTTGGTAATGTTGTCTTTGGTATTGGTAGCAGCACAAATGTCAATACCACAGGAACAATTACTGCTGGTGCATTCTATGGTGATGGATCTACCTTAACTGGTATTGCAACTCCTGCTTTTGTTAATCAGAAGATTGCTGATCTGGTGGACTCAGCTCCATCGACCTTGGATACATTGCAAGAGTTGGCTACGGCACTCGGGGATGACCCTAACTTTGCAACTACAACCACCAATCTGATTGGAACCAAGGCATCTCTTGCTGGTGCTGCCTTTACGGGATCTGTTACTGTAACTAATGGATACCTCAGCGTTGGTTCTACAATGTTGTCTCAGTCCAGACTGTATGCAAAAGAGAGAGTTTATATTGGTGCGAATGAAAATATTCAACTGTATCAGATAGAGCAAGGTAATCCAGTAACTATAACTTCTAGTTACCTTGATCTTGCTTCTGGTGGTAGTGCTGGGTCTAGTGGATATATCAAACACGGCAATAGATCTGGATTCTATGGCGGAGAACTTACTATCCAGAATGGTGGTAACCTAAAGTCTGCCGTATTCAATAGTGGATGGGGTGGAGTAGATCTCTATCACTGCGTCAGTGGTGACTTCCCAACTCTTAGATTCTCTACCACTGCAACTGGTGCTGGTGTTGTAGGTATTCTGACAGCAGATCGTATGGTCGGCGCTGCTACAAGCAACATCATTCCCTTCCTGTATGCTGATCCAAGTGCTCTTCCTAGTGCTGGGGATTATCATGGTGCATTTGCTCATGTTCATTCTACTGGCGGAGCATACTTTGCACATGGTGGTAACTGGTTAAGACTCGTCAATTATGATGCTACTGAGGGTAATGTCTCTATCGGCACTGCCAACTTTACTACTAGTGGCAACATTGGAGCAGGTATTGTAACTGGTACTAGTGCTGAGTTCCGTAATCTTAGACTTGGAACTTTTGGTACTAATAACATCTTTGGTGTCGGTGGTCCTCTGTATCTTGACTCTGAGCATGGTGAAGTTGATGTTGTCAATAACTTCCATGTAAACGGTATCAGTACACTGGGTAGAGTTGTTGCTCAAGACATTGTTGGACTCTCTAGTGCAAACTTCTCTGGAATCGTTACTGCACAGTCCTTCCGTGGTGATGGTTCTCAACTAACTGGTGTTGGTGCTACCAACCTCAACAGTCTTCTTGATGTCAATGCACCATCTCCTTCTGCTGGTCAGGTTCTGAAGTGGTCTGGTAGTGAGTGGCAAGCAGCAGCAGACCTTACTGGTGCTGGTGGTACTGGTATTGGACTGTCTGATCTGTCTGTAACTACTGCATCTGTTGGTGTTGCATCACTGTCTTACAACAATCAGTCTGGTGTATTCACATACACACCACCTGACTTCTCTAGCTACCTTAGCAGTAACATCACAACAAACGTATCCTTAGGTAATGGATATACATTTACTTACGACTCTTCTGCTACTGCAAGGTTTGGAATTGTCGGCAGTAATGATTATGGTGATATTTTCTGGGGTACTGATAGCAGTGCAACTGGATTCCATATTAAGAACAATGACTTTGATGGTGCTCTCTATCTGACCAACACTGGTACGGATGGCGTATACATCAGATCAACTGCAACTGAACTTGGTGCGTCGTTCAAGGCAAATGCAGAAGCAAATCTGTACTATGATAATGTACTTAAGTTCTCTACATCAGGAGTAGGTGCTACTGTTTATGGAGACCTTCAGGTCAACAGTGGTGCAAATATCGCTGGCGTTGTAACTGCACAAGAATTCAAGGGTGTATTTACTGGTGTTGCAAACTATGCTTCTGTTGCTGGTGTTGCAAGTACTGCAAATTATGCAACTGAGTCTGTAACTTCTGGTTATGCAAACGTTGCTGGCATTGCTTCTGGAATCTCTGGAACACCAAACATCACTGTTGGTGAACTTACAACCACTGGTGCATTTGTAGTTGGTGCGGGTCAGACTTCTACATTCGGTGATCGAGTTACCGTAAGAGATGATCTTAGTGTTGAAGGATCTACACCTACTCTTAGAGTTCAGGACTCGGATTCTGCAGAGAGTTATGCTTATCTTCAGTATGATGCTTCTGGCGATCCAACTTTAAAATTAAGATCTAGAGCAAATAGCAATACACCAGATTTTGTTTGGGACTCTGAAGCATCTGGAGGTATTGATAATACCACTAGATTGATGTATATGAAGGGTGGTCCTCGTAGTAATTATGACCATGGATATGTATCCTTTGGTAGCACAGTTGCTGAAGAGAGACTTCATGTTGGTGGTTCTCTGAAGGTTACTGAGAACATCAATGCTTCTGGCATTATTACTGGCGACATCATCAGAGCAACTCAAGGTATTGATGCTCCTCTTTATATTACTGAATCTGTAGATGATGATGCTGAGTATAACATGGTTATGCTCAGTGGAACTGGTCAGGGTGGTAACAACTATCGCGTTACCATGGTTGATAATGGTGGAATCACCTTCAACCCATTCCAGAATAGACTGAAACTTAATAATGTAGAAGCGAATCAGTTTGGATTCTTTGGTAATGGTACTAACATTACTGGTATTCCAACTGCAATCATCGCTGGTACTGGAATCTCTATTGGTTCTTCTACTGGTCTTGTCACTATCAGTGCAACTGCAACAGGAATCAATACTGCTGATACCTTAGTAACTGGTGATATCAATGCTCTTGGTGTTGTAACTGCAACTCAGTTTGTTGGTGATGGTTCTGGACTGACTGGTATTGTTGCTTCTGGAACTGGAGTTGTAATTCAGGATGAAGGTGGTGCCATTGGTACTGCAGGAACAATTAATTTTGTCGGTGCAAATGTAGGTTCTGTACTTTCAAATGGAACTGCTACAGTTACTGTTGGTGACGCTTATGCCCAGGTTGCTGGTATTGCAACTTATGCGTCCACTTCTGGAATTGCAACTTATGCGTCTAATGCTGGGATTGCAACTTATGCAACAATAGCAGGAGTATCAACTGCTGCTCAAAGTTTGAGTGGAACACCTAATCTTGTTGTTGGTATTGTAACTGCATCTAACTTTGTTGGTGATGGTTCTCTCCTGACGGGCATTGTTGCTTCTGGAACTGGAATCACTATTCAGGAAGAAGGATCTGCTGTTGGTACTGCAAGTACAATCAACTTCGTTGGTGCTGCTGTAACTGCAACCATCTCTTCTGGAACTGCAACTATCAGCGTTAGTGCTCCACCACCAGCATCTGGTGGTAAGTTTGTTGATAATGCTGCTGGTATTCATACAACTTCTGCAGTTGGTGTTAAGACTGATCTACCTAGGACTGCTCTTCAAGTTGAGACATTTGGTATAGAGGCAGGTATTGGAACATTTGTTGCGATTGTTGGCGCACCATTTCTTATTGATCAATTCAATGTAACTACATCTCCATTCAAAACTGCGGAGTATACTATTAATATTCATCATGCAAATGGTATGCAGTCTCAGAAGGTCCTGGTTATGCAGGATGGATTTAATGCCTACTCTAATGAGTTTGCAATCATGTATTCATCTGCAGATCCTATTGTATCCTTCGCATCTACGATAAGTGGTGGTGTACTTAAACTGGAAGCAACACCATTGACAGGAACAACTGGTATAACTACATATAGATTCTCTAGAGGAACTCTGCTCTGATATGGCAATTCGATTAAACGAAGAGCACCAAGTGTGCGGAAATGGTTTAGGATATCAAATGACCGCATATGCTCTTATGCGGTCATTGTGCAATAGCAAAGGACTTACCTATTCATGTCCAGAGGATGGGTTGTATTGTTTAAAGAATACTTTTACTGATATTGTTATTGATGAGATTGATCAATCAGGTATTCAGGGAACTAATTCTGTTGAGATTCAAATTGATGAATCTTTTGATGACATTCTTGAGAGAGTGGGGGATGGATCTACATTATTTGGATATCCAACACCTATGAATTCTATTGATTTAAATCAAATTGATAATATAAAACAACACTTTAAATTTAGAGAGGAAATATATCAAACATGTTTGGAATGGAAGAATAAAAAATTCGGTGACTCTGAAATAATATCAATGCATATTCGTAGAGGAGATTTTATTGATCCTCAAAATGGAATGTTTGTGGTTGGAGAAGATTATTATTTGAAGGCATTAGAAATGATGCCGAAAGATACTCCAGTTTTAATTTTTACCAATGATAAAAGTGATATCTTTTACATGGAAAAAATACAGAACCTTTTAAGTAATGGTGATAGTAGTGGTAGAGAGTATATTTTAGTTGAGGATATTTTATCTGATAGATCTTCTGTAATTGATGATTGGAGTTACATGATTCTTACACAGAGTAATCCTCAGTTTGGATTGTATGATTCTGACCCCAAACTAAATTCTCTTTATTTGGATCATTTAGTTGATTTTGATGGTAAAAGTAATTATAGATATGATCATGCATCAACAGCATTAATATCTTATAGCACCGACTTCTCTGATTCTGAAGAAGATATTGAAACTTCTTTAGTTTATACAGATACCACTCAATATAAAATTGATAATCATTTATATAATTACTCTTTTGATTTATGTTTGATGAGTATGTGTAATTATCATATTGCCGCAAATAGTTTGTATGGTTTTTGGGGTATAAATTTATCAGATAGTAAAAAGATAGTTTATCCAAAGTATTGGTCTCAAGGAATGGTTGATAGTGAAGAACAGGATACTTCTGTGGTATCTGATTTGGGTGGACTTGATCAAACAAAATCCTTCCTTGGAAAATTTATGGATGAACGATGGATTGGTTTAGAAAATCCTGATCCACGCGCACAATAGGAGTATAGTTAGATGTCTGAGAAGAAGCGTTACGTTGTTGGATGTACTGCCCCAGCAGATTGGGAGTATATACACGAACTATTAACTCAGGATGGAACATTAGACGATAATATTCCAACTGAATCGATTACTAGTGACGACTTAAAAGAACATAGTCCAACCAGGGCGTCTTATCTTTTAACTGATGCTGAGGCAGATCTTGTTAGGGATCATGAGAAGGTTCTCTATTGTCACATAGCACAAGAAGACTTCTCACCACCACAGGAAGAGTTACATGCGACTCCTCAACAAGGATTTCGTCAAGTAGGTATTACATCACAATATCGTCGTTGGGAAGCATTTAATCTTATTACTACTACTGGTGGTGGCACTCAAGATTATGATATGGGTCGTAGTGGATTCCAGTTGCTCAGACATTCACAAGCAGAAGATCCTTGGTATGATGGTACATCAAATGGTGGTAGACAGGTATTTGATAACAGAGTTCCTCGCTATGGTAGTGGTAAGAACGTTGATGTAATTGTATGTGACGAAGGATTTTGGTTGGGTCATATTGAATTTTATAATCCATCTGATGTTAGAGATATTAGTAATAACACCACAGATGGTAATGGAGATCCATACATCTTTGGTCCCGAGGATATGATTGAGGGTAATGTTCTTAATTCAAATGGAAGATGTTATGCTCTTGATCTGATTGTTGATGCTCCATATTATATTGATCCCGACTTCTTTAATGCAAGTCCTGGAACTAGACTCGAAACGAGATGGGATGGAACAATTGTTCCTGTAAGTAGCGTTGCAGTAAACTGGTGGAGAAATAATTCAACAACTTATCGCTCTGTTGGATTTACTACTTTTGGCACAGCGAATGTTAGCACTGCATATAATAGATCCGATTCTAATGGATCAAACACTAGCACTGCTTATAATAGTACTCATGGAACTCAGTGTGCTGCTGCAACATTTGGTAGAACTCAGGGGTGGGCATACAATGCAAACAAGTGGGTATTGAATCTGTATGGATCTAGAAGTTCTGGTATTGAAGCGGGATTTGATGCCCAGAAGTTGTTCCACCAGATGAAACCAAATAACTCTGAACTTGGAACAAAGGATCCTACGATCAGTTCTAATAGTTGGGGTTATCGTGCTATCCCTAGTTCTTCTGGATATTATTTTTATCAAGGAGCGGGTGGGGTATCTTATACTAATGGTGGTAATTGGAATCCATATAGCAGCAGTAATACGAGACCTGGATTCCAAAGGTATGTTGGGTGGTATGGAGATTACAATGGTGGTCCAAGGATGAAGGGTGAGATGTTCCCCAATTCTATGACTCAAGCATTGGACGAATTGATTGCTGAAGGTGTTATCTTTGTTGGTGCTGCAGGAAATTCAAATCAAAAACAAACTAGTTGGGATCATCCAGATTTTAATAACTACTGGAACACTGGTGTTGGTTCTACTGTTGGGGATAACTTCTTCTATGAGTTTGGTCTGAGAGTATACCCATATTCAAATAGAAGAGGATTCCCTCAGCATGGTGGCATGGTTAGAAGTGGTGTCGGTGGAACAGTTTACACATACCCTGTGATTAATATTGGTGCTCTTGATGATGATTATTCATCTTCTCAAAGTTATAAAGAGCGTAAGGTAAATTACAGTGACATGGGTAGTGAGATTGATTGTTATGCCGCTGCTGATGGTATCCTTACTGCAAAGAATGTAAGTAGCTCTGGTAGAGCAAGACATGATACTAAACCATCTGGAGAAAGTGGATTTACTTATTATTATGATAATAAGTTCAGTGGAACCAGTGCTGCATGTCCTGTTGCATGTGGAATAATTGCAACCAAGTTAGAATATAATCGTAACTGGGGTTGGCAAGATGTAAGGAATTGGTTGAGAGGTGAGAATCAACCAGTTGGTGTGGGATCTACAATGGCAAGGATGGAGAGTAACAAGTTCCATTTTGGTGTTGATAGTAACACTGCTGGTGCTGGTGATCAGGGTGGACAATCCACATGGTCTGATGTCAATAGTCTTGAGGGGTCTCTTCCAATTGTTATCTACGATGCGGAGACTGGTAATGAACCAGCAAGCGGCGGGTCACCTGTGATCGAAGGAGTTAAAGTATTCTCTGGTGATGGGATGGAGATTACAGGTAACTTCACAATATCTTACGAGTGATAAATACTAAAAAACCTGTGTTTGAATAATGGCAGATAGATCTTTTGGTGTAAGAGAGATTAATATTGTTGGATCTGCTGGTACTCCTACAATCTCCAGTCCAGATAATATTAATCTGAATGGCAACAAGGTTGCTATTAGCACTGACCTTCAGGTTGGAAGGAATGTAAGCGTTGTTGGTGTTGTAACTGCATCAGAATTGTACGGAGGCGGTGCCAATATTACAGGTATTTCAACCTCAAATATTACTGACTATGGAGTTGGTCTTGGTGGTGGAGGAGGATCTATTGCAGGTATTAATACTACTGGGACATCATATTTTAGTACCATAAATCTTTCTAGTAGAATACTATCTGATACATTTTATGTCAGAGATGCTGGAGATACTCTCAACAAGATGTTCTTCGGGGCCGTTGGTACAGGTCATGTAGTGAGACTCTATGCTGGTGGTAGTGAAAAACTTACTACAGCAAGCAATGGAATATTTGTTCAGGGTACTGTTGGATCAAATGGTGGTGCTAATATTACTGGTGTTGTAACTGCTACATCCTTTGTTGGTGATGGTTCTCTTCTTACTAATCTCCCTGGTGGAGGTGGAGGATCTCAGGCAGGTATTGATACTGTAGGTACTTCTTTCTTCAATACATTACATGCAACTGGAACCATTGACATTGGAACATCCAATGCTGGTGTTGCTGTAACTCACATGACCATTGACTCTGCTGATGTCAGTGGTACTATTCGTAATAGAATTCAGAGTGGTGCTGGTAATACCAATGCTGTTCTGGATATTCAGACCAAAGAATTCTTAGTAACAGATCCATATTCGGGTAAGGGTGCTTTAATTGCTGCTGATTCATCTGGTACTAAACTATTCAAGGATGACTCTCTAAAACTTCAAACCATTGGTACTGGTGTTACTGTCACTGGAACCATGTATGCTACGGCATTCTCTGGTGATGGTTCTCAACTGACAGGGGTTCCTATCTCTGGCAATACTGGATCATTTGTTAGAGTAGACTCTCAAGAATTGGTTGTATCTGGTCTCTCTACATTCCAGGGCAATGTTTACCTTGGTGATAATAATATTCTGAACATTGGTGATAACTCATCATACTTGAGGTCTTATATTAGTAGTGGAGATTCTTATCTTGTTTCTTCAGGAGTTCGTTATGATAGAGCGTCTGACTTTACATTTACCAACGCTGCTGGATCTGAGAATTTTGCAGTATTTGTAGGTGATGGTACAACTGCTACTGGTGTTGATCTTTATGGATCTAATGGTGTAAAACTTACTACAGTTGGATATGGTGTTAGTGTTACAGGAACAACTAATACTCAAGGACTTAATATTAGTGGAGTTACTACAACCAGTAGCAACATTCATATTAATCAAGATAATGCCGAATTAAGAATTGGTGGTAATGCTTCTGGTGATATTCGTATATATCATACAGGAACAGAAAGTGTTTACTATGATAACTATGGAATAACAAGATTTGCTGGTGGTAAATGGGAGTGGACGAATATTGCAAATGATCGTCAAGTTGTTGAGTTTGATCAGATTTATGGTGCTAAATTAAATTATGATGGAACCAGAAGATTCATGACCACCAATGATGGTGTTCATGTTGCTGGAATTATGACTGCAACTAGTGTTTCCATTGGAGGAACAGATGCAGAACCTAATCTGACAATATCATCTGATGGTACAGATACCTTTATTAAGGAGTTAAATTCTACTGGTGAACTGACCATTAGTACCAATCAACTTAAGATTGAGAACCCATCATTTGAGACTCTTGCACGATTCAACGAGAACGCAGATGTCAAGTTGTATTATGACAATGCAGAGAAGTTTGCAACCACAGGATCTGGTATCAATGTAACTGGTGTTGTAACTGCAACATCATTCGTTGGTGATGGGTTAAGTGTTTCTGGTGTTTCTACTTTTTCAAACAAGGTTGCTATCGGATCAACAGCAATTGGTATTGGATCAGAATCAACCTTGCAAAACTTAAAGATTTATCATGATGGTGATAGTCACATTAGTCATGGCACATGGGGGCAAGATGATGCTGGTGACTTGATTATCACTAGCCATGCAGATTCATCAAATATTATTTTTAAAGCTCATCCTGTCACTGGTCTCCAACCAACAAACTATATTAGGATGGTCTCATCAGATGGTGGTGTTTTCCTTTACTATGGTGGTGTTGAGCGATTTAAAACCAGAGCAGGAGGAGTTACGATAAGTGGAGACATTGATGCGGAAGAATTTACAACTAGCACTACAGTGGGTGATGGTAGCGACCGAGGATTCGCTACCAAGTACTATATTACTGCTGATGGTTCTTCTAACTACAGATTTGCTGGACCAGGTGTTCTTAATACCACTAACGACCCAACTCTTTACTTCCATAGAGGATTCACTTATATTTTAGAGAACTCTACTGGAAGTGGTCACCCATTTGAGTTGAGAGTTAGTGCTGGTGGTGCAGCATATAGTCCAGGAGGAAGTTTCTTGACAGGATCCATCAATGGTACTCAGGTACTTACGGTTCCATTTGATGCTCCTAGTTCAATTGTGTATCAATGCACACTTCATAGTAGCATGTTAGGTACGATTAACTTCGTAAGCTGATAATCGGTTGACGTTAAATATATAAGAATATAATATAAGGGCAGTAATGCCCTTTTTTCGTATGGTAACCAACGACATTTGTGATAGAGTTGAGAGTCATCTTCTCTACACACTGGGCAAGCGTCCAGATAAGGCAACATCACATGACGTATACACTGCCCTGTGTTATGCGGTAAGAGATAGACTGGTAGACAATTATTTGGTTGATAAAGATCAGCGTAAAGAAGTTGCATATCTGTCCGCAGAGTTTTTGATTGGACCACAGTTAAGCAATAATCTTCTTAATCTAGACATTCGTAACGATGCTGAGAATGCTGTCAGTAAGTACGGATATACACTAGAAGAAATCATTGATCACTCTGTAGAACCTGGACTTGGTAATGGTGGTCTTGGTAGACTCGCTGCATGTTATATGGAGTCAATGGCAACCCTTAAGGTTCCTGCCATTGGATATGGTATCAGATATAAGTATGGTATTTTTAAGCAAACAATTAAAGATAATCAGCAGGTAGAGGTTACTGATAATTGGTTGCATGGTGATTGGCCATGGGAACTCTGCTATCCTGATGAATCAGTGATGGTTGGATTTGGTGGCAAGGTAGAACGATATGGTGATGGTGTCAGGTGGGTTCCTGGAAAGTATGTCGTAGCAGTTCCTTACGATGTTCTTCAGGCGGGGTATAATGTAGATAGTTGTGCGAAGATTCGTCTCTGGAGAGCAGACGCGATTGATGTGTTTGACTTCAAAGCATTTAACCAGGGAGACTATCTGGGTTCAGTAGAGAACAGTGTGACTACAGAGACGATCTCTAAGGTTCTTTATCCTAATGATGGTACGGATCAAGGTAAGGAACTTCGACTCAAGCAGCAGTTCTTCTTTGTGAGTGCTTCTCTTCAGGACATGATCAGAAGTCTCAAAGAACGTGACTTGCCTCTTGAGGAGTTTTATAATTACTATCAAGTTCAGTTAAATGATACTCACCCATCAGTTGCAGTTGCAGAACTGATGAGACTTCTTATGGATGATCACCACATGAAGTGGGATCTTGCATGGGATATTACAAGTAAGTCGATTGCATATACTAACCACACACTGCTTCCAGAGGCACTGGAGAAGTGGAGTGTAAGTCTATTTGAAAACCTTCTCCCCAGACACCTGGAAATCATTTATGAAATTAATTCCAGATTCCTCCAGATCGTTAGAATGCACTACCCTGGAGATGAAGAGACCCTTCGCAAACTGTCTATCATTGATGAGACGGGTGGTAGATATGTCAGAATGGCCAATCTTGCAACAGTCGGATCTCATCATATCAATGGTGTTGCTGCACTTCACTCAGATTTGATCACTAAGAACTTGATGCCTGAGTTCTATGACCTTTGGCCCCACAAGTTTACCAATGTGACCAATGGTGTGACTCCTCGTCGCTGGTTGGCAGATTCTAATCCAGCACTTGCAGAAGTTCTTGATGAATATGTTGGTGCTGGTTGGGCATCTCATATGGATCGTTTGTCTGATCTGGAGAAGTATGCCGATGATGATATTGTCCTGGAGAAGATCGGGGCAACAAAACTCATCGGTAAATTCAAACTGGCACAATATATCAAGAAGACGCTTGGCATTTCTGTTGATCCGTCAAGCATGTTCGATGTGCAGGTAAAGAGAATTCATGAATATAAGCGACAGCATCTCCTTGCTTTATGGATTGTGTCTCGGTATTTGTACATTAAAAACCATAAAGAAGATTATGTTGTTCCACGTACAGTGATCTTTGGAGGCAAGGCAGCACCTGGATACTACATGGCGAAGGAGATTATTCGTTTTATTTGTAATCTTGCTGAGACTATCAACTCTGATCCTGACATGGATGGCAAGTTGCGTGTGGTCTTCCTACCAAACTACAGTGTTAAGTTGGGTGAGAAGGTTTATCCTGCCGCCGATCTTTCCGAACAGATCTCCACAGCAGGCAAGGAGGCATCTGGTACTGGCAACATGAAGTTCCAGATGAATGGAGCTTTGACAATTGGCACACTTGACGGTGCAAATGTGGAGATCCGTGACCTTGTTGGGGAGGAGAACTTCTTCTTGTTTGGCAATACGGAAGAACAGATTGGAGATCTGTGGAAGAATGGTTATGATCCAAAAGAACATATGAGTGGTGGGTTGTTTGAAGCAATTGAACTGATCAAGTCTGGTCACTTCTCTAATGGTGAGAAGAATGCCTTCTCCGCAATGATCGACAATCTGATGGAGAATGACCCCTTCTGTGTCTGTGCAGACTTTGCTGACTACTGTCGTGCTCAAACTGTGGTGGATACTACCTGGGGTAATAGGAAAGAGTGGAACCGAAGGTCCCTGATCAATATTGCTAGGTCTGGGTTCTTCTCCTCAGATAGATCTATCCAAGATTACTGCGACAACATTTGGAAGGTCTGAGGGGTTGACGGATCTTCAAGGACCGTGGTATTATAAATACATCAACAAGTTAAGGAATCAACACATTCCTTAACAAGTTGTAACACCCCAAACCGAGACCTATAGGGTGTATAAAGCACGTCTCTCATACCTCGCCTAAGGGTGGCGAGGAATAGTAACTCCACCATTTCCCTGATGGTCTTACTTTTTCGTACAAAACAATGGCTCAATCTACTCTTGTCCAACAACAAGGACAATCTACCTGGGAATCATTCTGTGACTGGGTAACTTCCACCAATAACCGCCTCTATGTCGGTTGGTTCGGCGTCTTGATGATCCCAACTCTGTTGGCAGCAACTATCTGCTTCATCGTCGCCTTCGTCGCTGCTCCCCCTGTGGACATCGATGGCATCCGTGAACCCGTTGCTGGTTCACTCATGTACGGTAACAACATCATCTCTGGTGCAGTTGTTCCCTCTTCCAACGCAATTGGTCTTCACTTCTA
>OBOS01000009.1_pt1 | contig 13162 bp, 14 predicted proteins | sample 1535221 | NCBI WGS metagenome assembly OBOS01 (sample SAMEA3275624, study PRJEB22092) | marine metagenome | biome: ENVO 01000047; feature: ENVO 0000570; material: ENVO 00002150 | collected 2014-06-21T12:30:00+00 | depth 0 m
TGTTTGGTGCCGTATCCTCTCACTGCTCTCTTACCCGTGATTTTATCGTAGAATTTCTCATCAGTATCTTCCCAAACAGTTTGTCTGTCAATAGGAAATACCATTCCATTGATATTTCTCACGTAGTCCTCGGTTGGTAAGAGAATGGCAGTGTCCCATTCATCAGCGGCGAGGTCAAGATATAGACCTTCTACATGGTTACTAAGATATTTATGGAAACATACCTTAGGTATATCAACTCTGCCTTGAATTAGTTTCTTTACAGTAATCAATCTTTTCTTTGGAGACAGATAATGTAGGTTAGCACCCCAAAATTCATTTTTTCCTGGTGCTTTAATACAATATACTAGAGGGAATCTGTCATAGTAAGGCAACCACTTCATCTTTGCCTTGTACTCAAACATATACAGATGACCTGCTACTGTATATTTACGCAATTCATTCTTATCTTGCTCTTGTGCTGCTCCAACTCTATCAAACTTTTCGTCCAGGATATATTTGTTGAAGTTCTTTTTGTATTTACTTGCTTCTGCTTTTACAGCATTACGATACCAAGAGAGCGATTTCTTTTCTCCTCCTGTTTGTGCATTTATTCTCTCGAAGAGAGTTTTATATCCAGGGTCTGTATTGACCGAGTTGCGCTGGATAGATGCAAATCCTGTTGCCATTGTTCTAGACTCCTAAGTGATCTTCGGTGAGTATTAAGAAGTTCATCTGCCTGTCTTCACAATACTCACGCGCAGCGGACCACTTTGCGTAGTTCTTTGCGTATGTCAGAGCAGCATTACGATAGGCAGCAGTTTTTTTGTTTTTCTCATTCGGTGGGTTTGTTTGTTTCTTGGGTTTAATCTCGATAATATATTTGGTTAACTTACCACTTTTTTCTTTTACTTTGATGTAAAAGTCTGGGAAGTATCGTCTCACTCTACCATCGGGAGCACGGTAAGGTATAATAACCTCTTCGCTCCCCCACTCTATTATCGAGGGATTATTATCACAGAACACCATGAACTTTCGTTCCCAAAGTGATCTATAAATGATGCGAGTTGGATTACCACGATACTTACCAGGATTTACAGGTTTGTAAAATCCAGAGTACGCCATAAATATAGAAGGACCAACATAGGTATTTAGCGTGTCAATAGATCGCCTGTTATCAACCATGGCAGCGAACGGCGGAATGTCGTTCAGTAATAACTTTATCGTAAAGTTTCTTAATCCACCAGCAGGATTAACTTACATTCCTGGTGGATCCTATGGGGTCAGTGGTACTAGTGATTACTTTGAGATGTTCTGCAATGAAGCACAGTTGCCTAACACTAATACCGCACAAGGTCAGACAACTGGCATCTATGTTGGCAGTGGTTCTGTAAGTTATCCACACACAAGAGTATTTACTGAGTTTCAGTTGGGTTTCATGTGTGATGCTAACATGACCTCATTAAAATATCTGCAAGATTGGTTAGACTTGATTTTCTCAGGTGATGTAAATTATGGTGAGGTGGGAGAGAATAAGACAGGGCAATCATACACTGCAATGCAGTCTGACGCATTTGGACAGGATATAAAATTTCCAGAGAATAGAAATGTTCGTTTGAAATATAGAGATGATTATGTTTGTGATATTGCTATTACAAAGACAGAACAAGGTCCATCATCTGCCACACAAAGAGCACCTATTACATACATTTTAGAGAAAGCATATCCATACGCTATCGATGCTGTGCCTCTACAATTTGGAACGAGTCAAATTACTCAGGTAACAGCACAGTTCTCTTACATGAGACATCATGTGATTAAAAATGACATTACAAATTCTGAATTTTGGAGACCAAAAACGGAAGACTGATTCCATAAAAGTGGGAAAATTTTTTCCGCTAATTTTTGGGTCTAAAAGTCGCGCTAAATATACATATGATCTGGTCTAAACATAATGGCATTACCACAAATTGTGCTTCCAACCTATGAGTTGGAAATTCCATCTAATGGCAAAAAAATCAAATATCGTCCATTTGTCGTAAAAGAAGAAAAAGTGCTTTTGATGGCACTTGAGACAAAGGATGAAAAAGCAATTGAAGATGCTGTCAGAACACTCTTGAAAGGTTGTATTCAGTCAAGAGTAAAACTTGAAGATTTAGCAATTTTTGATTTAGAGTATATTTTCCTCAATATTCGTGCTGTGTCAGTTGGCGAAGTTGTTGAAATGCTGCTAACATGTGAAGATGACGGCGAAACTCAAATTAAGTATAATCTCAATTTGACTGATGTTCAGGTTGATAAACCAGAAGGACATACCAACAAAATTATGTTATCTGACTCAATGGGCGTGATTATGAAATATCCGTCATTTGAGGAATTTGTCAAAGTGTCTATTGCTGGCACAGAATCAAGTGCTGATAGTATTTTGGAGATTATAGCAAAATGTGTTGATCAAATTTTTGATGGTGAAGATGTATATGACAACTCTACAACTTCGAAGAAAGAATTTGTTCAATTTGTCGAAGGATTGACAAATAGTCAGTTTGAGAAACTTCAGCAATTCTTTGAGCACGCACCTACGCTAAAACACATTATTAAAGTAACAAATCCAAATACTGGAGTTGAGAATGAATTTGTAATTCAGGGGTTAGCGAATTTTTTCGGATAGCACTCTTCCATAATACTTTGGAAGGGTACTACAAAACTAATTTCGCCTTGATGCAGCACCATAAATATAGTTTGAGTGAAATTGAAAATATGATGCCTTGGGAGAGACAAGTTTATACTAGTCTCCTCATGCAATACCTAGATCAAGTCAAAAAAGAACAAGAAGCAGCAGCAAGGTAGTAATGGCACACGGTTTTCTTACACCACAAGAAGTAGCAGGCGAAAGTCCTTTATTTGGACAACTTGCCGAATGGTTGCAGCGCGACGGTGAAAAAAAGGACAGGCAATTTCGTGTTATTAATGCTCGTGTAGAAGAAATCCAGAATAAACTGGGAGCTGGACAAGTCCCAAAGTTACCACCAGGAGCACAAAAGATGCTTGGTGGTTCTACAACAAAATTACTGACTGGTTCTGGCGCAAGTGCTATTATTCCCAGAAAGGCGGGTATCGTTAATGCGGCAGCAAAAACTGCAATTGTTGGGAGAAATGCTACTAATATTGATAGAAAAGAACAAAGATACCTAGGAACTAGCAATCCTGATCTTGCAGGAGGTCCATCAACCAGAAAGGGTGGTACTTTTACTACAAATCCACTAAACAGCGGAAATTTCTTTAATAAAGCAGTAAGTGACGGAATTGACGCAAATACTGGAGAATATCTAAGTAAATCTGCAAGAATTGCTGCTTTCCAAGCAGGTAGAGTTAATAGAGATGAAAGTGGCGTAGATATTGTCGCCGCTATCAATAGAAATACACAAGCAATTGTTGCTCTAACTGCTCTAACTAAAGATCAGACATCAAAGCAAGTTGCTATGCATAACGAGAGTGAAGCTCGTTATGAAAGACGTGCAAATAGAGCACTCGCTAGAGCAGAAGAAAGGCAATTAGAAGGAGGGAGTGATCTTTCTGGTTATTTAACTCCAACAGGGTTTAAATCGCTTTCTGGTGGCAGCGGCGGTCGTGGTGGTCGTGGTGGTAGAGGAGGAGGGTTTTCTGGCAGTTTCCTTGACACAGCACAAACTGCCGTTAAATCTGCTCCACAAGCTACAAAAACTGCACGATCTGCGGGTACTGCAATTAAGAGTGCTGCTTCTAATGCAGGAGGAGCAATTGTTAAGGCTGGAAAATATCTTCCTGATATCGGTAAGATATCTCAAAGCAGTGCAAAACTGTTAGGAACAAAAGCAACTTCCTTAAAGGCACTACTTGGAGGTACTGTCAAAGGTTCTGCAAGAACGAGTTTAAAAAGTGGGCAAGGAGCACGGGCATTATTTGATATTGTTAATGATCCAGATTTCATGATTGGTGGTGGTGTTCAGACAAAAGCATTAAAAAAGGAAGCTCTTGAGTTAGCGAAACTTGGTGATGAAGGAGCAATTCTTAAAAAATTTGCTGAGTTTGGTGGTGATGAATTTCTTGACGCAGGTGGCATGACTGTAGATGTCAGAGCTACTCCTATTGGAGAATCTGGAGCATTAGCAAAAGGCATTTCTTCTGCAGATGCTCCTACGGTAGCTGCTGCAAGAATAGCATCTGCAGAAAACGCAGGATTAAAAGCTACAGAAATAGCGACGGATCAGATTGTCAAGAAAGGAACAAAAGAAGGACTCAAAAAAGGTAGCGCATTAGCAAAAATGATGGTCAAGCAGTTTGGTGCTGCTGGAACTAAATCTATTCTTAAGAAAATTCCAGTTGTTGCTGGTGTTGCTGGTATTATGTTTGGTATTCAGCGTGCTATGGAAGGTGACTTCTTTGGCGCTGGTCTTGAAATTACTTCTGGTATTTTAGGTGCTACTGGGGTTGGTGCTCCACTTGGTTTGGGTATTGATGGTTATCTCTTAGCAAGAGATTTAGGTGTAACGCCATTTGCAAAGGGTGGTATCATTACACAACCCACCAATGCACTTATGGGTGAAGCAGGTGCTGAGGGTGTTTTCCCACTAGAAGGATCTAAAGGTAAGAAGACATTTGAGATGTTTGGTGATGCATTTGTTGATGCACAGATTAGCAGAAAGAAAGAAATTGCACAGGTTCAAGCAGAAGGACTCCGTTTATTTGCTAAAGATAAACTGTACATGAAAGTTTTTGACTTCTTCAATCCATTTAACAGTAGTAATGGTAATACTAGTGGTAGTGACGTTAATGGAAGATCTCCAATGGTAGGACCACCACCTCCAGTCAGTGGAGGAGGAAAGGGTGGCACTCCTCTGAATTCAACTGGTGCAAAAGGTGTTCTTGACGTGATTGCATCTGTAGAATCAAATGGAAACTATGATGTTTTCAACACTGCTCGTGGAGGGACTCCTGGCAAAGCAACGGAGAAGACTATTGGGTGGTTAGCAAAGAACGCTCAAGGTGCTATTGGTAGATATCAGCATATGCCTGAGTTTATCTTAGAAAGAGCAGCACGGTTTGGATATGATGCAAATACACGCTTTACCCCAGAAGTTCAGGATGATATAACAATCAAGATGATGCAAGAGCAGCATGGATTAGATGATTTCTTATCTGGAAATATGTCTGCTGCTAAGTTTGCTGCTAAACTAGCTCCTACATGGAGAGGACTGCCACAAGGTCAAAAAGCAGCACAGAGATTAGGTGGAACTGCTGATTCTACATATATGGATCAGTATTCTTCTGGAAATGAAGCACATATGTCATGGGCAGATTCTGTTTCTAACTTTGAACGTATTCAAGCAGGAGCAGGACAGATACCAAAATATGATCCCAATGCAAAATATAAGACAGGCGATCTGGTTAATATGGATGGTAAAGTAAGACAATTTGATGGTTTTGGTTGGGCATCTCCTAGTGGTATGTCTTCCCAGAGTTTTGAACTACAGGCATCCAATCCAAATACTGGTACGCCAATCATGGCAACATCAGCACAAGTTGCGAGAGCAGGTGCTGCCACACCTACTCCAACTATCATTAATAACTACTATACCACTGCCGATTCATCTGGTGGAGGAGTAAATCCAAACGGTGTTTCTGCTGGAATTGGAATGAATGATACAGGCACCGCTGCATTTACTGAACTGAGACTTAGAACGTTAGCATAATGGAAGAAAAACAAACTACATCAGATTTTTCTCTGAAAAGTGTTGCTATCGCCAAACTTGGCGAAACAGAGGGATACGATATCAAACAAATGGTCAATACTTTCTCTTATGTTGAAAGTATTACTAGTCCATTTGTTGCTGCTACCTTGACCGTTGTCGATAGTGCTGGATTTCTGAATGATCTGCCAATTCAGGGTGGAGAGACTGTTGTAGTTACAGTTCAGACTAGTTCTAGCGAAGAACCAACAGAGTATCAGATGGTTGTCTGGAAAGTTGGTAATAGATATGCAAAAAACCAAACACAATCATATACTTTGGGTCTAATTTCTGTAGAAGCACTTAACAACGAATGCATTAGATTAGTGAAACCACTGACTGGAAAACCAGATGATATTATCAAAAAAATTCTCAGAGAAGATCTAAAGACAGAGAAAAATATCTATCCAGAAAGTGCAACAACAAAGTTTGCTATGAAAATGTTGCCAACTAACAGAAGACCATTTGACATCATTTCTTCTCTAGCAGTCAAGAGTGTTGAATCTGGTGGAACTCCATCATCTGGTAGTTCTAGTGGAAGTGCTACCAGTAATGAAAAAGAAACTGTGTCTGGTAGTGCTGGATATTTTTTCTGGGAGAACAGAAGAGGTTACAACTTCTTCTCTGTAGATAGTTTGTTAAAGACAGAGGACGAAGATACTTGGGGACCATACATCGAGAAACCAGCAAACAAGAGTGATGGTGCCGATGACAGATTTACAATTTCTCAGGCAACATTTGGTTCTGAAGTTGATGTAATGTCATCAATGAGAAAAGGAAAATATTCTACTTTGATGGTTTTCTTTAATCACTCGACTGGACAGTATAATGAATATCACTATAGTGTTGAGGATGCATACAAAGAAATGAAGCACCTTGGAGTACAAAATACTCCGTCATTGATATCATTTGGTGATAGGAATGTTTCGGATTACCCAACCAGGATTGTCTCTGCATTGCTAGATCATGAATCATGGTACAATGAACCAGGAATTGCATCTTATGAAGAGGAAGATGGAGCAGATACTCCTAGTGAGTTTTGTGACTTCCATAAACACTTTTCAGCGCAGTCTCTCATGCGTTATGAACTTTTGAAGCATCAACTCGCTACGGTTGTAATTCCAGGTAATTCTGAAATTTGTGCTGGAGATACTATTGACATTAAATTGGTCAATAAAGCTCCTGCTGCAAGAGTTGATGATGAACCATATGACCAAGAAAGTAGTGGTGTCTATTTGATACAAGAAGTTACTCACACGTATGATTCTACATCAGGACTAAATGGAAGGTTTATAACAACCTTAAGATTAATGCGAGATTCTTATGGCGATGTAGAATCTAATCATGGTAACTAAATAACCAAAGGAGGTACTACACATGGAAAACATCGAAGCGCACATCGCAAAGGACAAGGAGATTTTGGACAATCCAAATACATCTCCACAGGCACGTCGTCATATTGAGGACGAACTACATGACCTTGAAGAGTGGGTTGAACATCATAAAGAGGAGATTGAAGCAGGAGATCATCACGATCCCACACCACTAGAACTTTACTGTGATCAAGAACCAGGCGCACCAGAGTGTAAAATTCATGACAACTGATTAGTATGGATAATATTATATCCAGCATTATTCCTACCCAACGAATTGGTAATGATGGTTTCAATTGGTGGGTAGGACAAGTTGAGGGAACCGCTTCTGATGAAGTAAATAACAAGGGCGGTTATAGATGTAAAGTGCGAATTGTTGGGGATCATCCAGGTGATCCTGAACTAGTCAGCACTGCGGATCTGCCATGGGCAACAATGATGATGCCAGTAAATATTCCATATATTCCTGGCAACAGTGGTGGCGGTCATCATCAACTTGAGATTGGATGCTGGGTTATTGGATTTTATCTAGATACAGAAAAACAAAAACCAATTATTATGGGGTCCATTGGCATGACCCCAGGTGCTACAAAAGTATTTGTAGAAAGAACACCCGAAACACCGCCATTTACTACTGCAATTCCTCAAATCAATGAGGCAGATGCTGGTTCTCCCATTCAGAAACAATCTGGAACAGGAACTACTCAGAATTATGGACAAACAGCGGGTGCATCTGATACAGGTAAGAATACTGGAACTGGTGGATTACCAGACGGAACATGTGACGGAGATGGAAACCCTAGAGTAAATGTTCCTGCCAGAAAAGTTATTGGAGAGGAAGATGAAGACTGGTGTCAATCTGTAGCAGAAAAATGCTCCAATCAAGATATTAACGCAAAAATGACCACCATTCTTGGTGAGTTTTTGTATGAGGTTCAAAGAAATAACGGAAACATTGGAACTTATTTGGTAAGTCCCGCAACTGGTGCTATTAACGATGGCATAGACATTGCTAGAAAATATATTGGCAAGGCAAATCTAGTCATATCCAGTTTTGTTGCTAGAGTAAAAGGTTTTATTATTGAGAAATTACAGAACGCAGTTAAAGATCTCATTCAAGCAACATTATTCCCATCTGAAACTGGAAACATCTTGACACCTGTTACTGAGTTTTTCAACAACATGTTGAAAGACCTTGGTTGTAAGATGGCAGATCTTGGTGAAAGATTGGAGACATGGCTAACTGATGTTCTAATGGGACTGGTGAATCAAATTTACAGAGCAGTTGCTTGTCAGATTGATGCTCTGGTCAATGGTATCATGTCTCAAATGAATGCATTGATGGAAGAAGTCCTTTCATCTGTTTTGGGACCTCTCCAAGCTATTCTTGGTGCTATTGCAGCACCACTAAACATTCTTGGTGGAGCAGTTAATTTTGTCTTAGATCTACTTGGTATTTCTTGTTCTGGTCCAGATCAAACTTGTGCGAAGTATAAGTCAGTATGCACAAGTGGAGAGAAGAAAGAACCCGATGATGGCGAAGACGAAGATTTCTTAGATAAGTTACTAGGTGATATTGATAACTTATTCCCAGCAACAGGTGCAGATTATACACAGTATGTTTGTGATGAGGCATATGCAGGAAATACTCTAGCAGTTACAACTGTAGGATTTACTGGAGGAGTTCCTCTACCAACAGTAACTAGTGGAACTACAGTATCAGGCGGACCTGCAATCACTTATGATATTCAAGACATTGAAGTAAAAGAAGCACAGCAAGGTAACTTTATTGTAACTAGAAGTGGAATTACTGATATCGCATCTTCTGTAAAATACAAAACTCTTGTTTCCAAAGGAACTGCAACAGCAGGAGTTGATTATTTTGAATTGTCTGGTATTCTTGGATTTGCTCCAGGGGAGACATCTAAAAAAATTCCTGTCACCACGCTATTTGATCTTGAAAGTGAGGGTGATGAATACTTCTACATCAAACTTTCACGCAATTCTCCAGAATTAAACTATAAGACATCTTTTATCAGAAACATCGCTAAATGTACGATTACTGAAAAAGATAAGAAGGAACCATACAATCCATATGACCCACAACTTTTCAATCCTGAAACAGAGTTGCAAGAAACATTTACCGATGAAGCGAAAACAGTAATTCCTACTGAGGGAGTTCCTGCTCCAGATCCAGGTGTTGTAGGCAACACTGAGACTTACAGTGTTACTGCAGATAAATCTGTTGTCAAAGAGGGAGAATTTGTTGTATATACAATTACTACCGAGAATGTGCCCAACGGCACGATTCTATACTATAACTTGACTGGTGATGGTATAACAGAGGAAGACATTATTGGAGGAGATCTAGCAGGATCTTTTGTAATCAATAACAACCAAGGTAAAGTCACTGTTGGACTAGAAGAAGACGGTGTAGTTGAAGAGGAAGAGACTCTTAGATTTGTTCTAACGGGTATTGGAAACTTTGTTGATGTTCTAGTTACTGCAGCGGAAGATAATGGTGATGGTCCAGATGATTTTGGTGATCTGGACGAAGGTGAAGGAGAGACTCCAGAAAATGCTCCTATTGAATTTAATTTACCTTCTGTAGATCCAGGAAAAATTATCACAGATCCAGGCGGAGGAATCATTGATATTCCTATTGACAATCCAGGATCCCCTTGGGCAGAACCTCCTTACATTTTCATTGGTGGTGAAGGTAGAGGAGCATCTGCTACTCCATTACTCGATGAGAATGGATTTATTACAGAGATTCGAGTCAAGACAAGTGGATTTGGTTACAAATTAAATACTGCAGAATCTGCAAATGTTCGCTGTATCATCGATACATTTACCTTAATTAGACCAGGAAATGGATACACAGATGCACCAACAATTTATGTTGATGGCAGAGATGATGTTGCCGAAGCAGTTATCAATGATGATGGACTAGTCATTGGCGGAAGAGTTATTGATAGAACAAGAACCTACGATACGTTCCCCGAGATTATCATTGTTGGTGGCGGAGGATTTGGTGCTAGATTGCTACCTTCCATGAGATGTCTAGATACTATTGCACTCACCACAATTGGTTCCACTAAGATTGGAACTGGCAGATACGTTGATTGTCCATAATGTCTTATCAAATACCAGCATCAGCATACCCAAAAACTGTCTTTAAGCAGACTACTCCTGATGAGTCTCAAGAACTTGGTTGCGGACCAAAATATAGGACATGGCAGAAGAGCACATTAACTGGTGCTGAGATTTATGAAAGACAACTGCCAGACAAAAGTTCTGGAGCACTTAGAATTGATGGTCCATCAGATAATGGTGGATTTATTTCCTTAAAGTCTGATGGCAAAATTGTCCTTAGAACGGGAGAAAAGAATGTTGAGAAGGGTGCTGGCAGTGGAAAACTATGTATTTTCACCAATGGTCAGCAGCAAAAGCATAATGCAAAATCTTACATTGAGTATAATAAAGGAACAGGTGAAGACGATTCAGAGGCACTCAATGTTATTGCATACGGTGATGTTGTAGAAGATGCTATTGGATCAGAAAGGCACATTAAAGCGAAAAAGATTATCATTACAGCAGAAGAAGAACTAATGCTGATTGGTGGGTCTCAAGTTCTTATCCAAGCAGGATCAGCAGGCGGTGGTGCTATCTCCATGGTTGCTGGTAACGTTGAGAAAATAACAAACAATGATAAAGAGATTATCATTGGACAGAGAATGACATTTGGTGTTGGAGAAGATAGCACCCTATCTTTCGATCCTCGTGCTAGTGTTAATATCGTATCTCCTGGTCACATCGGTCATAATATCCTAGGAGATTATCAAGTTCTAGTTGGTGGTTGTGAGCAACACATTGTGGCAGGCAACCCTTTCAAAGTTCCTTTGATTAAAGCAAGAGATTCATCATATGCTGTCAAGACTCTTATTGGTGGTCAGACATACGATGCTGCTGACTTCATTAGTAATAAAGCAGGCGGTGCTATCAGTTCGGTTGCTGGTGGAGCAATTGACAACACCGCAGGCGGATCGAACACGGTAACAGGTGGTGGTGCTACTACAATCACTGCAGGTGCTGCATTGACAATGGCAGCGGGAGCAGCACTCACACAGACAGCGACAGGTGCGATAACACAGATTGCTGGTGCAGCATACTCAGTAACAGCAGTTGGAGACGTTACTATCAAGGGTGCATTAATTAAACTTAACTGATTGATCGGTTATCCGAATATAAAACTGGCACAAGGGGGGTTGTTTTTTCCTTGCAACCCTGATAAATTGTATTTGCAGTGGAGGAAATCCACTCATCATCTGCGGGTAACCACTCCGCAAGTAACTCAAAGGAAAAACAAAAATGATCAAATCTTTCATCGCTGCAGCAGCTGCTGCTCCTCTCTTCGCTGGTGCTGCAATGGCAGGTCCCTACGTTAATGTAGAGGCAAACTCAGGTTTCACTGGATCGGACTACACTGGAACGACTACCGACGCTCACGTAGGCTACGCTGGCACCGCTGGTGAAGCTGTCTCCTGGTACGTCCAAGGCGGTCCTAGCCTGGTCGCTGTTGATGGTGCTGACACCGAGACCGTTCTCTCTGGTAAGGCAGGTGCAACTGTCGCTGCTACCGAGCGTCTCGACCTCTATGGTGAAGTCTCGTTCGCAACTGGTGTAGATGATGCTGACACTGGTTATGGCACCAAAGTTGGTGTTACCTTCAACTTCTGATAAATACTGATGCGATCTTTCGTGCGGTCGCTCTACAAAAGTCGGAACACCAAATCGGGGTGCCCTGTCAGGGTGCCCCTTTTTTATACCTCTAAATACATTGAATGATCTTTTATCATGAACTACAAACCCTATTCAAAGGAATGGCACAGGTATAGATACCTCAAAGAAGCTATCGATACCTACCTTGACGACTATATTGATCCTAGTATCATTATGGATGATATCCGTGATGTACTCCATATTCGCTCTGAAGCAGCGTTCCAGGAGTTCAACAGGATCAATCAATTAGAGCACTATCTATCGGAAGAATGACATGCTATCTACTCAATACAGACTACGACTAGAGTTTATCTGTAAGAAGATCGCAAACAAGGAGGAAGTAAAATTAGAAGACATGATTTGGGCAAACAAAATTGCTCAAAGATATACAACTGCTAGGGACTGGTTGAACAAAGCACGCCGTCAGGCAGCGCAGGACATCCAGGAAGGCACGATGGACGATTTCATGAATAAGATGGGTTTGGGCGATCCAGACCCTTCTAACTACCGTACAGGGTTCGATGGTGCGGATGAAATTGTAGATTGGTTTAAACAAGACAAACCCGATGATTGGCGGCAACGTGACTGAAATCAAGATCACTCCTGAGACATACGAAGAGATGAACAAGGAATTTGAGGAAGAAGGTACTGCCTTCACAATCAAAGTACCTACCCAAGAAGAGATTGATAAGTGGCAATCACAACCAGCACCAACATACAAAACACCACCAGCAATAGATATGGTACAACAAATGTGGGATGAAATTGGAGGACGACCTGATGGATGATTTCAATCAACCTCAACAGAGAGCAGGAATTGATGACGATTTTAGAAAATTTGCTGTTCAGACTCAACTAGATAATATCTGTAAGATCTTAGGTGGTGAAGCAAAGCATTACACTTGCTGCGATAGAACTACCGAACACGAAAAAATTGTAATCGAATACAACCACAAACGAAAATGATTCAAGCACTAGTGTATGGCAACGGCGGTCAAGAATCAGAACGAGCAGTCATGGTTCTTGAAGCATGTGATCAAGATGTAAGAGAGTTTAAACTTGGTCTTGATTTTACCCATAAACAATTCAAAGCAGAATTTGGGGAAGGAGCAGAGTATCCACAGATTTCCATTGGTCTAGACCACCGTGGTAGTTTGAAAGAGACTCTCAAGTACATGAGCGACAAAGGAATGTTTTTGTAGTCTTGACAAGACCTCAGAAACTCAGTATAATCAACTCTGTTAGGGATAAGACACCATGACT
>OBOS01000011.1_pt1 | contig 12920 bp, 16 predicted proteins | sample 1535221 | NCBI WGS metagenome assembly OBOS01 (sample SAMEA3275624, study PRJEB22092) | marine metagenome | biome: ENVO 01000047; feature: ENVO 0000570; material: ENVO 00002150 | collected 2014-06-21T12:30:00+00 | depth 0 m
GAAGCAAACGTCCCTATCGTTTCTGCCACGCAGACCACTCGTTCTGGTTATGGTAGCAGTGATGTTGACCTTACTGACACTTCTGAGTCCTTTGGTCTCCCTGCTACTGCTGATCTTATGTTTGCCCTTATTAGCACAGATGAATTGGAAGAACTCGGGCAGATTATGGTGAAGCAGTTGAAGAATCGATACAATGATATTTCTATAAACAAGAGGTTTATTGTTGGTATTGATCGTGCTAAAATGAGACTGTATGATTGTGAGCAGTCTGCTCAAGAAGATGTTCTAGATAGTGGAGGTGAGTATGAGTTTGAAGATGATGACAAAAAGCAAAGTCGAAAGGAAAAGTTTGGATCATTTAAATTTGACTAAAATGAAAAACATTGGATCGGATCTAATTGGTGACTTTACTGCTATTGATTATCCTGCTCGTAGACAGTTCCCTAGTGATGAAATTGTAGAGCGTTGGAAGCAACGTGGACATAATTATGTGAACTATACTGGCCTACTTAGGGAAGAGTATCGCGGAGTTCCTCAATGGTCTCATGATATTGTAAACAAATTTAAGAAGAAGTATATTCCAATCGATGGTAAATGGTACTTCCTAAAAGACACTTCACTATCTTTGTATAAGATGCCTCCTGGTACAATCATGCCAGAGCATGAAGATACTTATCCAAGATTTAGACAACTGTATGGTGAAGATAATGTTGATATGATTTGCAGAATTCTAATATTCTTGGATGATTGGAAGACAGGACATTATTTTGAAATGGACAGAGAACCTTATGTAAAATGGTCAAAGGGTGATTACCTTTGGTGGCGTGGGGATACAAGTCATCTTGCAGCAAATTTGGGTATCGAAGATAGATATACCATGCAAATTACAGCAACATTATCGACATGGGAAGAAGAGCAGTAATAGATGATCTTGTGGAGCAGTATGGTAAATACTGCTCCTCTTTTACGTTTAAATTTAGGGAAGAGTGTAGTGAAGGAGACATACATAAAGAAGGATTCATAAATTGCTATTGGAATCCAACCAGTAAACTGGTTTATATGCATGTTGATAAATGTGGAAGCACATCTGTATCTACAGCACTGCGATATTCAAAAACAAAATTCTTCTCTCTTGAGAAGATGACTCGTGAATATGAACCAGATAAACTTGCACAGTTTTTGGTTCAAAAAAATCATATCTTTTTTGCAATAACTAGAGATCCAGTTCAGAGATGGATATCGGGACTTAATGAGTTTATCTGTAGATTTCAACCTGACATGGATTGGGTTGTTGATCAGGTAAAAAATAAAAAATATATTTTTGATGAGCATACAGGTCCTCAAACATCATTCCTTAGATTGTGTACAGATAATAATGCCAACTTAAAACTTATAAAGTTGGATAAACTTTTATCACCAAAAGTAAATTTGTTCATTAAAAATAATTTATGTGCTGAAGATTTAAAAACATATGAACCATTTTTAATTCCTCATCTTCGAGACTCTAGGGATTTTGATCCCAATTACAAACCATTATGTGCTAAAATATATCAAGATTATGTAGATTCTGATAGAGAAGAGTTTGACAAACTTTATCAAGGAGATTATGACCTATACGCAAAAGGTGAGTGACCCATTTCACGCAGTTGAAAATTTTGAAAACTCCATTGCAAATTTTTACGGTGCAAAGTATGGAATTGCAACAGACTGCTGCACACATGCGATTGAGTTGTGCTTGAGGTATGAGGGGTATGATAAGATAACAGTACCAGAAAGAACTTACGTCTCCATTCCAATGACCTGCATGAAGCTTGATCTTGAATGGAGATTTGATAATATTAAATGGTATGATCAATACCCTCTTGGTGGCACTAATATTATTGATGGTGCAGTTTTGTGGAGACCAAATTCATATGTCTCTGGAACTTACTTGTGTTTGAGTTTTCAATATAGGAAGCATCTATCTTTAGGTAGAGGTGGAATGATTTTGACAGATGATGAGTATGCGGCAGAACAGTTGCGAATGATGACCTATGATGGACGTAAGAAGTATGTTCCTTGGGGTGATCAAGATATTAATGTGATTGGGTATCATTATTACATGACTCCAGAGACTGCAAAGAGGGGTCTTGAAGTATTTGATGAAGTTAAAGACTCATTCCCACTTGCTAAAAATTATGAGAGTTATCCTTATCTTCCTGACATGGGAGTATTCAAATGAATAAGTTTAAGGGAATGCCACCAGTATTCTATTTGAATCTGGATCATAGAACTGATAGAAAAGAACATATAGAGAATCAATTTAAGAAGTGGGACATCACTGACTACACTCGTTGGTCTGCTTCTACCTATGATGTCAAGAACGTTGATACTTGGGGTAGACAGTTGGATCAGATGCTATTAGCACCCTCTGATGCTTCTATTTTAATGAACGAGTGGCACTTGCTGATTGAGTGGTACAACTCTGGTATATCGGAATATTGTGTAGTTGTGCAAGATGATCTTTGCTTAGATCTTGCAGAATATTGGCCTTTTGATTGGCAAGATATCATGAAGGCACTTCCATATAATTGGGATATAGTTCAGTTTTATTATTGTCATGATTGGAAGTTGTCAATGCATCTTCATCCTAGAACCTGGCATAGTTCTTCTGCAGCATGTTTCATGGTCAATAGGTTCTTTGTTGAGAAGTTAATGCAACTACATGTTAATCCTGATGGTAGTATTAGAACTGATCAATCTTTGAGAGATCTCGAAGTCCCTAGAGAATCTTATAGTAGTGATGACTTTCTTTTATATCAGATTGCAAAATCATATACTATCCCTCTTCTAACATTAGATCCTAAGTTGGCAGTAGCGCAAGATAATAATCAGTCTAGTAATACCGATGTTGATAATTATAATCCAGTAATTGCTGTTTACCACAACAAAATCTACGATATACTTTCTACCACATGTACAAAGCAGTGGTGGGAAACTCAAAGTTCTAATTTTTCTGCAGAAGATATATTGAGTTGGGGTAAACCAGTTCACAAACAAATGACAATGCTTCTTCCACAATATGATAAATTAGGATAATGAAATTAATTACTGCAGAAAAATTAAAAAATATTCCTAGGATAATATTTAAAACATCTTCTGATAATTCATTAATGGAGGAAGAATTATCTTCGTGGAATATAACTAATTATAAAAGGCATCAAGAAAAGTATACTACTAAAAATTATAAAGACTGGAAGAGTCTTGTAATTGATGATGGGTTAATGCAGACCCCTGAGGAATTATCTGAGGCAGTTAATACCATAGATGCTATTGTTGAATGGTACGATACTACTGATGAAAAGTATTGTATTATTTGTACAGATAATATTAGTTTTAAAAATGTAAGGTACTGGCAATTTGATTGGACACTCTTGATGCAGCAACTCCCATATAATTGGGATTGTATTCAATTATTTGCATATTCAAAGCAAATGCTGCGAATGCATGTTCATCCATGGGTAAAGTCTAGTATGGGGCATCAATGCTTCATGATAACTAGATACTTTGCCAAAAGAATTAAACACTTTCATTACATAGATAAAAAGTTTAAACTTCATTATCCAAGTCCAGATAAGTCTATACCTATGGATGTTTATGGTAATTTAAATTCCTTCTTTTATGATCTTGGAATAACTTATACTTTTCCAGTTTTTTCTGTTTGTACAGAGGTTAAAAATTTATCTGCATCTTTGCCTGAGGTTTGTTCTGAAGGTATTGAATATTGGTGGGAAGACAAAGGACCAATGTATTCTAATTTTGAACTATTTCATTACAAAAAAGGAGAAGATGAATGGAAGATGGAGTTACATTTTGATGTGACTGAGACTAAGAGTCAGGTACATATGGATGAAAGGAGACCGAGGTTGATATGGATTTAACTAATAAATTGGATGGTATGCCAACTGTCCATTATTTTAACCTTGACAATAGAACTGACCGTAAAGAATGGATGGTTAGTCAGTTTAAAAAATATGGAATTAAGTATAGTAGAGTATCTGGAACCAAGTATCTTGCTTCTGAAAAAGCTAGATGGAAGCATTTAATTGCTGATGAAGATTATAATTTACTAGTTCCTATTGCAGCAAATGCAATTACTCATTTGGATTTTCTGAAGAGATGGTATGTCGAAACTGATGAACCATATGTTCTCCTCATGGAAGATGATTATGATTTGGGTCTAATTCCATATTGGCATTTTGATTGGAAGTATATGATGGACCATATCCCATATGATTGGGATTGTATTCACATGGGTTATGAAAACCCAGATGGACTTTGGTTTCATTTACATCCTATTCAAGCTGCTCATGACTTTGGACCAGTATTATTGAGGAGAGAATATGTTGAGAAGTTGATTGATTTGCATTGCATTGAAGATCAATATAAGTTAGTTCATACTGTTGCTGATGCTGCTTGGAACAGACAAACTGATGTTGCAGGATCTGGAACAGTTGATTATTTTATGGTTCATAGTGGAAGAACATACTGTTTACCTTTAATAACAATCAACGCTAACTTTGGTAGTTTTGAAGACAATAGTATAATTCAAAGATACTATAGACAAGAGGGTGATATTGTTGCTAGGAATACTTATTACTATTGGTGGCAGCATGAAAGAGATCGATTTACACTAGATGACTTTTTTAGTTTTGGTGGTAATGTTCATAATTCTATGAGATTAAAACCTTATAAGTTTAGGTCTTATGATATTACTGGTAGGCAATATGAACAGTATGGAGAATCTTATCTTGATTACTATAGACGATAATAAATACACTCACGAAGGAAAAGATTTGTTATGGAATTGAAAGATACTGTAAAGGGAATGCCCAAGGTTTATTATTTTAATAGTAATGAATCTAAAGCTTGTTTTGATCATATGGATAGGAATCTAGGAAATCTGGATTTGCAAAACAAACGTATAAACACGTCTAAGTATGGCAAATATAATGTGAAGGAATGGGTTAATAAATTAATCGATGCCAAAAAATATAAACTTCCTATAAGCACAGCAGCATATTCTATAACTGTGCTTGAATTTTTGAAAGATTGGTATGATAATACTGATGAGCAAACTTTAGTATTATGTAGAGACAACATTGATTTTGGTATTATAAAGTATTGGCCATTCACCTGGGAAGAACTAATGTCAAAACTCCCATATGATTGGGATTGTTTTTTGATGGGATTTGAGAGTACAAGTCAAATACCTTGTTATCTTCATCCTATTATTCCAGGTCATAATTTTGGTATGGCACTATTAAATAGGAGATATGTTAAAAAAATAATCAGACTGCACTGTGTAGGAGAAAGATATAGATTAGTTAATAAAATTGCAGACAAGAATTTTGGTGGACAATCTGGTACAGTAGATTATTTTATTGGACATTGTGGCAAAACATATTGTATGCCCCTATTCCCAACGCATACAGATTTTGTGACGAAGAAGACTAAGAAGTATGTTCTTGCTAAAGCTTGTAGACTAGCGTACTATCAATGGTGGAGAACTGATGAAAGTTTAGAAATTCTTGGACATTTTAATAAGTATAGTGTTGAAGAGTTATTTACTTATGGTAAGGCAAATGATATTGGTATGATAAAAACCATTCCCACACAACAATTATTTGCAATAATGAAATGAACTTTAATAGAAAATTGAAGGGATTTCCTACTGTTCGTTATGTAAATCTCGATAATAGAATGGATCGACGTGAGTACATGGAAGAACAGTTTGGTATGATGAAGATAAACCATAAAAGGATATCCGCGTCAAAATTTTTAGCATCTACCATGGATGACTGGGCACCTAGGTATGTTGATGGACCTGTGCCAAAAATTCCTGCTTACGCTTTGGGTAATTCTATAACACATCTTGAAACTATAAAAGATTGGATTGTGAATACGAGTGAAGATTATCTTCTTCTCATGGAAGATGATTATGATTTAACTTTGTTTCAATATTGGAATTTTGATTGGGAGTATTTGATGAATCGTGTCCCATATGATTGGGATTGTTTGCAATTGGGATATGAATCTGATGAATTTCTTCCTTTCTTTTTACACCCTAAATTAAGACATACTTATTTTGGACCAGTTCTCTTAACTAGGGATTATGCTGAGAAGATATTGAGTCTCCACACATCTGGTGATAAGTATTGTTTTGATAAAGTATTGGCATCCAAAAAGTTCAAAAAGCATGGTACTACTGTTGATTATTTTATAGCACATACTGGGAGAACATATTGTATACCTTTAATTACTACCAACATTGATACTCCAAGTACAGAGTATTCTATCAATATAACTAGACCACACCATCAAAAATCAAAGTATGCTTATTACTATTGGTGGATGAAAAAACATCTGACATTTACCCTAGATGAATTTTTTACCTATGGTAAACCAAATGATAATAAAATGATAATTAGCACTTCGGGATAATATGAATTCTACTAATGAATGGGATACTTTACGTAAAGTGATTGTTGGTGTTGCTGATTATGCAACAATACCAAAAATGGATAAAAGTCTTAGGACCATAAACTATGCTGGAGACTCTGATGTTTCTTCAGTAAGGGTTGGACCTTATCCTCAACAAGTCATTGATGAATCTAATGAAGATCTTGAATCTTTTTGTGATTTTTTGAGAGGAGAAAGTGTAGAAGTTTTAAGACCCAAGAGAGAACCTACAAATTACTATAATTATTGCCCTAGGGATAGTGTTTTTGTACATGGGGATTTTGCTTTAGCAACTCCTCAACCACTTAGATCTAGAGTTGGTAATTGGAGATCTTTCTCACAGCATGTTAATGCTATTGAAGTTCCCTGCTCATATCATGACGGACTTTACAATGAAGATTGTGTTGGAGATCCCTCTGTCCTAGCACTCACTGAATTAACACCAGCATTTGATGCCGCTAATTGTATTCGTGCAAATACTGATATTCTTTACTTATTATCTAATAGTGGTAATTTAGCTGGAGCAAGACTTTTACAAAACATGCTTGGTGATCGTGCAACGGTGCATGTAGTAAAGGACATATACACTTACGTTCATATTGATACTACTGTGACATTCCTTAGAGAAGGATTATTGATGGTTAATCCTAGGAGAGTGAAGGATAGGAATCAATTACCAGAACCGTTTAATACTTGGGATATGATACGAGCACCTGATCCAGTTGACATTGGATATCATCCTGGGTATAATAATGCTTCGGAATGGTGTAATATGAACTTGTTCAGTGTGTCACCAGATTTAGTTGCACTTGAAGAACATCAACATCCAACTAGAGAAGTGTTGGAGACTTATGGTATAGAGTGTGCCATGCTTCCTTGTAGACATCAAAGAACTTTAAGTGGAGGATTCCACTGCGTAACATTAGATCTGGAGAGAAGATGAAAGTAGGTATTATTGGAACAGGTAAACTTGGAGGACCAGTATCTGAATGTTTTGCTGAGGGTGGTCATGAAGTATCTGCATATGATATTGTTGGTGGTAAAAATATAACAATCACAACAGAGGGTGGGTCTAGAAATTACTATAAAACTATTAAAAGTGTAGTACAAAAATCTAGCATGGTTTTTATTGCTGTCCCCACTCCACATAGTGAGGAGTATGATGGAAGTATTCCTTGCATGGATCTGGAACCAAAGGATTTTGATTATACTATACTTAAGGAAGTTCTTACTGAAGTTAATAAGTATGCATCATCTCACCAGCAAGTAGTTTTAATTTCCACTGTTCTTCCTGGAACTATTAGAGAGCAACTTCTTCCCTTAGTGCCTAATTGTACTCTTTTTTATAATCCATATCTTATTGCTATGGGTACAGTAAAGGAAGACTTTAGGAAACCTGAGATGATTATGATTGGGACTGAGAATGGGGTATCGTCTGAGGACATAATATTAAAATCTTTACGTAGATTTTATCTGAGTTGTATGCATATCAAACCTAGGAATGATAAAAGTATTCCTGATTCTGAACAAAATATATCTGAGAATGACATAGAATTTACTAGTAAGTTTGTTACAGGAACTTATGAAGAAATTGAATGTGTAAAGGTTTTTTACAATACCTTTATTAGTAGCAAAATATCTTTTGTCAACATGATTCAGGACGTTGCAGAACGTCAGGGAAATATTGACGTTGATGTTGTAACTAATGCGCTCACCAGTGCATCTACTAGGATTATTAGTCCTGCATACATGAAGGCGGGAATGGGTGATGGTGGAGCATGTCATCCCAGAGATAATATTGCTCTTAGGTATCTGTCTCAAAAGTTGGACCTGGGATATGATATTTTTGAGTCCGTAATGCGATCTAGAGAACAGCAAGCAAAAAATCTTGCTGAGTTCCTGGTCAAACTTGCAGAGACTTGTAGAACTCCTATTGTCATTCATGGTAAAGCATATAAACCTAAAGTACCATATGTTGATGGCAGTTACAGTCTTCTAGTTGGTCATTATATCGAACAACTTGGTGAGAGGGTCAGATATGTTGACCCATATACTGGTGACAAGTGGAGTGGTCCAGCAGTCTTCTTACTTGCTCATAGTGTGAGTACAACTTATAAGTATTGGGACGAACAGAATACTGGTGATGAAGTGTATTGTGACTTCCCATTTGGTAGTGTTATCGTTGATCCTTGGAGAAAGTTCAAGGCACCAGATGATGAACCTCTAGAAGTCATCTATTATGGTAATACGAGAGGTAAGGCAGAGCATGACGCTAAATCATAGACAGAATTCAATTTTTAAAGTAAACTACTAGTAAATTAAATTAAAATTATGGCAATTGACACCGAGAAGTATGTTGAATTTGTGAAGGAGACTACTAGTGCTCCTAGTCTTGATTATCCTGTATTGTCTGCTCGACTGTCTCAACTTGAAGCAAACGGTGCAAATGTCACTCAACTTATGACTGCTGCTTTTGGACTCTCTGCTGAGGCGGGTGAGTTTACTGAAGTTGTGAAGAAGATTGTCTTCCAGGGAAAACCTTACAATGAAGAGAATGTTTTCCACATGAAGCGTGAACTTGGTGACATTATGTGGTATCTTGCTCAAGCATGTATGGCACTTGATATCAGCATTGAAGAAGTTATTCAAATGAACTTCGAGAAACTCAGTGCTCGTTATCCCGAAGGTGCATTCAGCATTGAGCGTTCTGAAAATCGTGTGGAGGGGGATCTGTAGAGTAATGTTTATCCCCTATCAACACATATCAAATAAACTTGCTTTATTGAATACTTATTTTGATAGTATTCAATCTGAGTATATGGAGAACTTTGATAATCTGGAATTTAGGGACTTTACAGAAGAGCAAACAAATTTTATAAAAGACCATGGAAGAGGATATCCTATAGGATATGATAGTTACTTCTCTGGTAAACATAGAGTGGAGGGTAAGTCTGGATGGCATATCGCTCCACTTTTTGCTGAAGATAATTTATACTATTTGAATACCCAGTCCTTGCCAATTCTGACAGATACTTTACTTCAAATTGGTATGACTACTGTTTGTGCTATTAATGTATTAGATCCACTTCAAAGTTTAGACTGGCACATTGATAAGGACTATGTTCCAGGAGTAAAGTTGTATAGAATTATGTGGGGTCTTGATTGTGATGATCAAGAATCAATAATTCAATTGAAAGATAAGAACGGAGATATAACTACTAGGCAGTTTAAGAATAAAGAATTTTACATCTTCCATCCAGAAACTCCACACAGGGTTGAGAGTAAAATGGGAAGACCTAGGTCAGTTCTGTGTATAGATTATATTGGTAATACTAAATATAGTGGAACATCAATTTTATAGTCATGGGTAAACCAAATTATCAGACTAAACTCAATATACCTTTGGAAAAAGAGTTGGTCACTAAGGTTCTCAAAAAAATGAGAGTTAGGTCTATTGATGACTATGTAAATATGAAGTTGCAAGAAGATTTAGCACGTCTTACTTGATTAGATAATCTTATAAATATTTGTATATCGTGACACGTATGAAAGACTTTTCGCAGTTCATGAGAGAGTCTAGATCTCTTGCCTCTATTACGGGCAGGAGACTTGGTTTAGTGCCTGATGGCCATGGCGGTTATCATGATAAAAAATCTGGAGAATTTATCGCTAAAAATGTTGGCGGTAGATTGAAATTCTATAATCAAAATCAGGTAATTGGTGATCAAGATCCTCCACAAAAGAGGACACTAGCAAATCAAAGACCAGTATCCACACAAACACGTAGTCCCAAAAAGAAAAATAGTGTCACTACAGAGACTATTAATAGGGATGAAGAAAGAAAGTTGCGTGAGAAATACCTTGCAGGAAAGATTTTTTGTGAGGGATCTTACGTTCAAAATGTGAGAACAAATCAGGTTGGTAAAATTGTTCGCAGAGGTACAAATTATTTGATTTGTGTTACAGAAGAAGATGAGATGTTCAAGTCTTGGATTAGAGATCTTAAAGAGTGGACAGATCAATCTGGTGTTCCTGCAGATCAAAGATTAGTTGGAACTGATGCTCATAGAGAGTATGCTATGAGATTAACTGGAACAAAGAAAATACAGAATTTCATAAATAAATACAAGGCAAAAAAGAAGCACTAGAGTAATGGCAAACCTTAAGCATGTTGTCTCTGATCTTCATCAGGTCTATCTGACGGAGATGGAAGCAAAAATTAAACCTCAGTTAGATAAGTCTTCCGACTCTTCCAGCGGATCGGAAGGTGGAGAGAAGAAGGAAGCTGGTGGTGGTGGGGAAGACAATGTGAAGAAGGCAGCAAGACAACTTGCCTATGACACAAGATACAAGGCAAGAAGAGAAGGTATTCCTCTTGAAAGAGCATTCTCTCAAGCAGTATCAAATTCCAGTGCTTCTGCTCCTGTAAAGGATGCTGCAAAAGGTATGCTTTTTGGTAGTGGAAATAAGAGTGAAGAGGTAGAGACTGAGGGTGATAGCATTCATGAAGTAAGAAAGGGTGATAAAGAGATGGTTCGCGTTACCCCTAAGAAGGGATATGGCGATCAGAAAGGATATGTTCGTTTTGCTAATGTTAAAAAGAAAAAAGAACTTCGTGATAACCCACAGATTCAATCTGTTACTCCAACTTCTCATGGTGAACCTTATGAAGGTAAGTATAAGTTAAAACCAGGTGAGAAAAAGAACACCAAAGGTGATCTTGATGGTGATGGAACCAAGGAACCAGATAAGCATGAATACGCTGGCGTCAAAGACAAGGCGATCAAAGCAGCAATGAAGAAAAAATCCAAGGAACAAAAAGAGGAACTGTCTAACTGGAAGGCAGAACTTGGTCTTGATGAAGAGACTATGCTTGAGATTGTTGGCGAAGATAAAGAAAAAAAGATTACTGGAAAAGGAGTAAAGAATAAGATTGTTATTAATCCTGAACTTAAAGAAGGTATCGCTAAATTAGGCGGAGAAGTTCTTGAAGTTGAGGAGATCTCAGAAGAAAAACCTTATGAGAGAATTGATCGCTTGAATAAGGAGAGACTTGCTAAACAAAAAGCATCTAGAGATGCTGATAAGGCAAAGAAAGATAAAAGTGTTGCTGATTTTAAAAAGTTCAGAGAAGGTGAGCGTTCCAAGGGAACTCGTCACGATCATATCCTTGACAAGTGGCAACAGAAGAAGATTGCTGCAAAAAAGCAGCAAGCTGAGGCAGTAGATAGTAGTTCTGCTCTCTCAGCAAAACAACAAGACACTGAAAGAGTTCAAGCACAGAATGCTAGGAATCAACTTACATTAGATCAATCTGCTGCTATTAAGAAGAAAAAGAGAGACGCTGAAGACAGAGAGTCTTTAAAGCGTGAGATTAAAAAAGAAATGGGAGAAGAAGCAGTTACTGAGCGTACTCGTTACGCGAAAGAAACTGGTAAGGACTTCAAGACTGGTAATCCATCTGAGAAGGGTGGTACTAGATCTGGTGATAGTGCTTTTGATAAAGTCAGTCGCGAAATGCGTAAGACTGGTGGCATGATGTCCTCCAGAAAAAATGCTATTCAACCACAAGGCAAGAAAAAAGTTAAAGGTGCAAAGGGTTACAAAGGTGTAACACCTGTTGATAAAATCAAGAATAAACTTGCTCAAAAGAGAAAGCCCAAACCAGATCCATACGGATATGGTCAAGGTCGTTATCAGGGCGATTGATTAAAACAGTATAAAGTCTGCTATATATACTGTACGGTAGACTGAGGTTCATCATGTTAGCATTCTTGCTTCCATTAGCATCAAAAATTATTACTGATGCGGTATCAAAAATTCCTGAGAACGAGGAATTAGGTGAAAAATTAGTTGAAATTTGTCTGATGATTCTTGGCAAGGCGGTCAAGTTAACCAAAACAGACATGGATGATCAACTGCTTGAGGCGGTATCGGCAGCGATCAGAGCACGTTCAGAAGAATCCGCTGAGTGATCCCAGGGGAGCGTTGCTCCCCTCTCTTGTACGGGATGGTTTTTATAAATAAAAAAAGGTAACTGAATTTTACGGACAGTAAGACATGGCACTCTGGGGAAATAGTGATAACGTAACCTCTGCAGGAACAGTAACCCTGAACTACGCGACTGGTATCTGTACTGGATCTAATACTGCATTTGGCGATGCAGGTAGTGCTCAGGAAGGTGATGTGATCAGATTCGGTGATCGCAGTGGTACTTATTTTGGTGATGCTGTAATCGTTAGCATCGCAAGCACAACTCAATTGACTATTGGTTCTACCGCAGGACTCAGTGGCGTAGCAATTGCTGCTACCTCGTTCACCGTCTCGCAGTGCCCTGTCAGCTCTATTGGTGATGTTACCTTCAGTGAAGGTGCTTCTGGTACAGAGGACAAGGTTGTATACGGTGTTGCTGCTGAAGG
>OBOS01000012.1_pt1 | contig 12887 bp, 2 predicted proteins | sample 1535221 | NCBI WGS metagenome assembly OBOS01 (sample SAMEA3275624, study PRJEB22092) | marine metagenome | biome: ENVO 01000047; feature: ENVO 0000570; material: ENVO 00002150 | collected 2014-06-21T12:30:00+00 | depth 0 m
TTTAGTCTTGCTGGTCTTGCGCTTACTTGTGTTGGATATGGTCAAACATTTAGTGTATATGATTTCCAATATGATAATACTACTGGATTAGCAACAGTATTTACTACCACAGATCATGGATTGAGCGCATCTGATGACTTTAAGATGAGAGAACTCATCTTTAGTTGTAACGTTGGAGGTCCTACAGGTTATGGTCAAACATTTACTATTACACAGTTCCAGTATGACAATGTTACTGGTCTGTCTACAATTACTACTTCTGATCCTATTACTGGCATTATAGGAATTGGCAGTGATATTAGACTTGATAATCTTGAATTCTCTTGTCCAGGAGGATCTGGTATCACAACCACAATCTTCCCAGATGGAACACAGGGCAACACATTTACAGTTACTAATGTAATCGCATCCGATCGATTTGAATTGAATGTTGGTGTATCTACTATCCCACATACTTATGTTGAGAATGATGCTGGTCAGGTAACTGCTGGTCTCACAACAACTAAGTTCCCTGACGGATCTCAAGGATACTTCTTTAATGTTAATAGTGTCGGAACAACAACTTCCTTCACTGTAAATGTTGGAGTATCTTCAATCTCTCATGCATATGTATCGGGTGGTGTTGTTCAAACTGGTATTACAACAAATATCTTCCCAGGAAATGCACAGAATTCTCCTCTTGGAGATACATTTAGTGTAATATCTGCACCGAACTGGAATACGCTTACCTTTAATGCTGGTATTTCTACAATTCCACACTCTTATGTTGAAGGTGGAACTCTAACATTTGGACATAAATTAAATGTTGGTACTGATGTAGCATTTACGGGAATTGGATTTACAGATCCTTCTTCTTTATCAGTTACATATCCAAATACTAATGATGAAATTTATTGTGGTACTCAGGTAACTAGAATTAATAGTATCTCTGAGTTTGAAGTTAACGCTGGAATCGGAACCACTGAATTATATTATACTTCTGGTGGTATTGTTGAGGAGATTATACTTGCTCCTAGACATAAGAACAATTCTCCAACTGGATCTGATCCTGCTGCAAGTGGTACAACTGTTATTAAAGTTGTTGATGAATTCTCATTTATTATTGACTCTGGCGAATCACCTTATACTCACTTCTACAAGAGATGTGGAGAAGTTAGACAAAATCTTGATGTTGTAATTGACAGTCCATTAAGTTATTTCAATGTTCCTCTTATCTACTCAGATGGATCTGCTGGTGTTGGTACAGAAGCAACTGTTGATTTAGTTCCTAGTTTAGATTCAACCATAGAGAATTTTGAAATCAATAACTTTGGTTATGGTTATCAACCAGGTGAAAGACTAACAGTTGCTATTGGTGGAACGATAGGTATCCCAACATTTACAACCAAGACTTCTAACGCAATAAATCCAGTTGTTGGTGTTACAACTACAGACGTATATCCCGTTCATGATGCAACATATGATCCAGCAACTGGTGATACTGTATTAACTATTGGATCACATACATTAACAACTTCAGATACAATTAGACTTCAACCAGAATCTCTACTCTTCAAGTGTTCTTTGGATAATTACAATAGAATTGAAGCATATCCAAGAGAATTCAAAGATAGAGTTTATGATCAAGTAATTGGAATCACATCATTTACCTCTGATAGTATTACTATTTTTGCTGGTGCATCTGTCGAAAGTCAAAGATATCAGCATCAGTTTGTTGGTGTAGGATCATATAGTCAGTTTGCACTTGATATCAATAGAACATTCCAATCTAAATTCTCTGGATGGAACGTTGGTGAATTTATTGTTCTTGATAAAATTGATCCATTCTTCAATGGTCAAAGAAGATTGTTCCCATTATCCGTAAACAATGAAAGCATATCTTTCTTTGCGAGAGCAAACTCAGGTATTGATCTTCAATCGAATCTTTTGGTCTTCATCAACGATATTCTTCAGACTCCTGGAGAAGGTTATCAGTTTACTGGTGGTAGTACTATTAGATTCACAGAAGCACCTAAAGGTGGTGTAACTGGATTTAGTACTACTGGAGATACTGCAAAAATCTTCATGTACACTGGAACTCAAACGATTGACGTTAGAACTGTAGATGTTCTTCCATCTGTTGAAGTTGGTGACGAAGTTCAACTGTATAGTAACCAAAATACATCCTTTACTGAGGATCCCAGATTGGTTATGGATATCAAAGCTGCTGATAAGGTTATTACCAATAACTATGCTGGTCAAGGTGTTACTCTTGATGAATTGTTTGAAAGACCTCTTACATGGACTAAACAAATTGTTGACAAGTTTATTGACAATGAATTTGTTGGTAAAGATAGAGTTTACTATGAACCAGTAATTAATCCAATGACCAATATTATTAGTTCTATTGGTGCAGGAACTAGTATTGTTTACGTTAACAGTATTAGACCGTTATTTGATAATCCATATGAAGGTATTGGAACAAAAGAGAAGTCTATTATTGAAATAGTTCCTCAACATGATGTTAGACCAGCAACAGCAACTGCTGTTCTTGGAGTTGGTGGTTCTATCACTAACGTTTTAGTCAACAATATTGGTTATGGTTATACTGCTGCGCCTGACATTAGTATTGCTCCTCCATATGAGGGAACTCGTGCAACAGCAGGAGCTCAAATTGGTATTGCTGGAACACTCACTCAAATCAATGTAAATATTGGAGGAACTGGATATATTAAGGGACCTCTGAAATCTATGACAGTAAGTCAGCAAGGTTCTGGATTCCCCAGTATTGATGCTACCACAAATACCTTTGTACGTGCAAGATTGAAGAGTGAAACAGGTATTGGTAGAGATGCAACAGCTGATATAGTCATTGATACATTTAATTTTGATGTTGCTTCGGTTGTAATTCAAGATCAGGGAGCAAATTATCAAGTTGGTGATACATTATTCATTGATACTTATGACAATGTTGGTCTTGGAACTTCTTCTAGAGGATTTGCTCTAGGAGCACCTATCAAATTCCAAGTTGCATCTATCGAACCACCAGAAGTTTTAGTTGCTCCGCCATTAAGAGGTTATGAAGAATGCTCATTTGTAACGTATCAGGGTGATTATGGAATCATAGTCGGCGTAGGTACTACTACTATTGGTGCTGGAACAAGTCTTGGAGTCGCTCTTGATTTATTCATGCCAATGGATAATGAATTGAGAAAATCTCTGGATCTAACTTTAACAGGTATATCTACAGGAGATCTTTTCACAATTCTAGGAACAAATTTTGTTAGTGCTGCTCAAACTTCTCTTGGTTCTGATGGATCTGTCATTGGAGTATCTACAGTTCATGCAGATATGATTGTTGAGTGTATTGATTTCTACACTAAACAGTCTGTAATTCCTGCAGGAATTAATGGACTCGGAACCACTATTGGAATTGGAACAACTGTTACAACAGTAGTTGTTGCCTTTGAAAGTGCGGGATCAAATAATGTTGTTGGTTTGGCAACTACAGCATTTTATGGTGAATATAGTTTTGGTAAACTTGGTCTTCCTGTGAGAGTTAAACAAAAAACTTTCCTCGCAGAGCATGGAACTTCTCTCGCTGGAGTTTCTACAAATCCAATAATAAGAAGAAAAAACCCACTTAAATATCTTGGTTATATTAGCTGATAAATAAGTACATAGAAAAAGGTTGTCTATCAAAAAATGGCTGCAATTATAACTGACGTGTTGAGAGTCAATAACGCCAGAAATTTTATTGATAAAGTTAGGGATCCTAACAAATCTTACTATACTTTTATTGGCTTACCAAATGCCACTGAAGTTGCCTCCACCTGGAACACGTCTCCTCCGTCACCAAGAGATTGTACTGATGATGGTAATGGATATTGGGATAATATGATCGCTCTCAAAAAAATCGGAGCTGATGATGTTAGACCAGTTGTTAGAAAGGTGGAGTGGGCATCTGCTACCATATATGATATGTACAGGCATGATGTAAACAGAAATAACCTGTCTAGACCTTCAAATAAAACAAGTCTATATGCATCAAATTACTATATTGTAAACAGTGAATTTAGAGTTTATATCTGCCTGAATAATGGAATTGATCCAGAGAACCCAAGTGGTAGACCATCTTTGGATGAACCAAAATTTACCGATCTAGAACCAAGAGCAGCAGGAACTAGTGGTGATGGTTATATCTGGAAATACTTATTTACTATCAGTCCAAGTGATGTTATTAAATTTGACTCTCTAAACTTTATTCCTCTTCCTGTAGACTGGGAAACTAACGCAGACTATAAGAGTGTAAGGAATAATGCTAATACTAGTGGACAATTAAAAACAATCACAATTACCAATAGAGGTTACTTGGTAGGTCCACCAAATACAACATACTCCAGAGTTCCTATTAGAGGAGATGGTACTGGCGCAGAATGTACCATTGTTGTTAATAACGATTCTAGAGTTGAGTCTATCACCGTATCAAACGGTGGTAGTGGATATACTTTTGGAAGTGTCGATTTAATTGGAGGTAGTGTACCTACAGGATCCACAACTCCTTTATTTGATGTAATTATTCCACCTCAAGGTGGTCATGGTGCAGACATTTATAAAGAACTTGGATCAACAAACGTTCTAATTTATTCTAGAATTGAAAATAATGATCAAAATCCAGACTTTGTTACTGGAACTAATGTTGCCAGAATTGGAATTGTAGAAGATCCTCTTGGATATGCATCCAATACTTTGATTAGTGATGATAGGGTAAGTTCTCTTTATGCGATTGTTTTGAAGGGGCAGGCACCAAACCAAGATGATTTTAAGACAACAACATTTGAATCAAATTCATATATTCGCCAAACCATTGGTGCTGGTACTACAGCCGTTGGTCGAGTTGTAACTTATGATGCTGAGACTGGAGTATTGCGTTATTGGCAAGATAGAACTCTAGTTGGATTTAATACAGACGGAACTCAAAAATCAAATCCAGAATATGGTCTCAATTTAAACTTATTTACAGCATCTCCCTCTGGCGGAGGAGAATTAAAAATTATAGGTGGTTCAAAAGACTTATACATAGATGAAGGATTTGGAACCGACACAAATCCAGGTATTAGTACGGTCATAAATAATAAGACATACTACCTAGGACAGACATTTATCAAGGGTTTAGCAAATCCTGAAGTCCAAAAGTACAGTGGAAATATTATCTACGTTGACAATAGACCATCCATTCTTAGGTCAGTAAACCAAAGAGAAGATATCAAAGTTATTTTGCAATTTTAAAGGATTATGCCACAAGAAACTAATCTCAACGTATCTCCTTATTTTGACGACTTTGATCGAAATAAAAATTATTATAAGGTACTTTTTAAGCCTGGACTACCAGTTCAAGCGAGAGAATTAACATCTTTACAATCGATTTTACAAGATCAGGTAGAACAGATTGGAACACACCTCTTTAAAGAGGGTTCCATGGTTATTCCTGGACAGATTAACTATAACAATGAATTACTCTCTGTTGAAGTTGAAGAAGAGTATCTTGGAATCAATATTTACAGCATCTTAAACGACTTGATTCAAGTCAATGTAAGGGGTGCAAATTCAAATGTTACTGCAAGAATTCTTTACTATGCAGAAGGTGACGCATCTGAAAGAGATTATGTAACTCTTTTTATAAATTACACTGGAACTGGTGTTGAAGGCAAAGCAATATTTGATGATGATGAAGTATTGCTTTTAGAAGATGATTTTATTGGTGCAGAGATAAATCTTCAGTCTGGTCAAGGTATTAGTAAAACTGCAGCAGTAAATTCAACTTCTACTGGATCTGCAATATTTCTCTCTGATGGTGTATATTTTTTAAGAGGAACTTTTGTAAATGTTCCTGGACAAACATTGATTCTTGATGCTCAGGGAAGTAGTCCCTCATATAGAGTTGGATTAGAGATTTATGAGGAGTTTATTTCCTCTGGACAAGATCCTAGTCTTACAGACAACGCAAAAGGATTTAACAACTATGCAGCACCTGGTGCTGATAGATTAAAAATTACTGCCGTTTTGGCAAAGAGAGATCTCGATTCCAGAAAGAATGAGAACTTTGTTGAATTGATGATTATCAGAAATGGTAATGTACAACATATTGAAGATAAGATAAAATATAATGAGTTAGCAGAAGAGCTTGCAAGAAGAACATATGATCAATCTGGTAATTTTTACGTAAAACCATTCTCAATTCATCCAAGAGAATCTCTTAATGATAATAAAGGCAACAATGGTGTCTTTACTAAAGATCAATTAACATACAATAGTAATGTTCCTAGCGATGATTTGGGAACATATAAAATTTCTCCTGGTAAAGCATTTATTCGGGGATTTGAAGTAGAATCTAAAACAGTTCACTATCTAGATTTTGAAAAAACCAGATCTACTAAAATCTTAAAAGATCAAGGAGTTAACTATTTTACTGGTCCAACACTCACTTTGAATAGAGTTGTTGGAGCACCAAGACTTGGATTTAGTACAACATCAAGTATTAGTCTAAGAGATACTAGAATTGGTGATAGTGCAACTATTGTTGCAGGTAAAGAAATTGGTGTTGCTAGAGTATATGATTATGCCCTTGAGTCTGGGTCATATTCTAGCGTAGCTCCAAATCTTAATGAATGGGATATCTCGTTGTATGATATTCAACCATACACTGAGATGGTTCTGAACCAGAGTGTTACTCTTTCTACACCAACATATATTCAAGGAAAATCCAGTGGTGCGACAGGTCACCTTAGATTTGACACTACTACTGGTATTGTAACTGCATACAACACAAAAGGAACCTTCTTAAAAGGTGAGAAATTAACATTTAATGGTATTGATAATGGGAGAGTATCCACTGCCGTTACTTCTTTTGGTGTTGCTGATGTAAAATCTCTCTATAGTGCTGTTGGTACTGGGCAAACATTTAATGCTAATGTTAAGCAGTCTAGAAAGATTAATTATCCATCAGTAACTATTTCTCCAAAGAGTGGTTCTGCTCCAGGAGTATCTACAGTAACTTCTACTGGAAGTGAATTTTTAAATGTTGTAAAACCTGGTGATTTGGTAGAGTTTACAAACTCTTTATTATCGGGAACGCAGGTGAAGACTTATGCGAAAGTTACAGATATTCCTAGTAATGATAGTATTACTATTGTTGGGATTAATACAGTATCACTTCTTAATGATGGCGGTTTGCCAACCTCAAGCATTAGTCCCTCAGACTTTGCGATCCTTGGATCGAAGTTCCAATCATCAGCAGACAATACTTTATACACTCCTCTGCCAAAGAGCTTTATAGCATCGGTTGATTTAGAGGATTCTCAAATTACCATCAAAAGAGAGTTTGATGTTACTGTAACTGCAAATGCTACCAATAGCATTCAAGCAGGAAATAACGAAGTATTCCTTCCATATGATGAAGAACGTTATGTTCTTATTAATTCAAATGGAGAGTTTGAAGAACTCACTACCGACAAATTCCGTTTTGCAAATGGAAATAGAGAACTTAGAATTTTTGGCATATCGACATTTGGTCCTGCAAGATTAATTGCTACTCTTGAGAAGACAAATGTTACTAATAAAGTAAAGAATTCTATTAAAACAAATTCTATTGTTGTTAATAAGTCTAAGTTAGTATCTTCTGGTATTGGATCAACAACTCTAGATGATGGATTAACATATGGAAATTATGGATATGGATTAAGAGTACAGGATAGGGATATTTGTCTTTTAGAACCAGATGTTGTTAAAGTTTATGGTGTATTTGAGTCTTCCGACACATCCGTTGCAGATCTACCATCATTAACATTATTCAATTTAAGTGGTCCTACTGGAACTGTAGGTGATCTTGTAATTGGTGAACATATTACTGGTGAGACCAGTGGTGCAATTGCCATCTATGTTGAGTTAGCAAATTCTCAAACTGCAAACATTGTATATTTAAATGAACTTACGTTTGAAAATAATGAAAATATTATAACAAGTTCTTCTGGAATTACTGCTACTATTCAATCTATTGAAGAGGGTGATGAAAATATTCTTTCTAGATATACTTTAGATTCTGGTCATAGAGATACAATTCTCGATTATTCTCGTCTTATAAGGAAACCAGGTACTAAAGATCCTAGAAGAAGCCTTAGAGTTATATTCGAGTCGGCAGAGTATAGTGATTCTACTGAAGGAGATATTACTACAATCTCATCTTATGGTCAATTTGATTATTGTGATCTTCCTTTGTTAAAAGAAGGATTGAGACTTACAGATGTATTAGATATCAGACCACGAGTAAAAACATTCGATTCTTCAAACACATCAGTATCTCCATTTGAATTTAGTGCAAGAGAATTCTCAGATGGAACCAATTCTGCTAAAAATATTCTTGCGTCTGATGAGTCCATTAGACTTACTTATTCGTATTATCTACCCAGAATTGATAAAATTTATTTCAATCCAGATGGTGGATTCCAATTAATTAAAGGTGTTCCTAGCGAAAATCCTCTTCCACCATTACCAATTGAAGATTGCTTAGAAGTTGGTACAGTAGCACTTCCACCATATATTTGTAATGCGGAGAATCTTCAAGTTTCTCTGAAGTCGCATAAGAGATATCGTATGCAAGATATCTCATTACTGGAAGATAGAATTAAAACTCTTGAGTACTACACAGCACTCTCTTTGTTAGAAGCAAAGACAGAATCTTTAAATATTGCAGATGATGCTGGACTCACTAGATTTAAGTCTGGTATTTTTGTAGATAATTTTACAACTACAAGAAATCAACTTAAAACTAATAAAGTAACTAACTCTATCGATCCAGTTAATCTCGAATTGCGACCAACACACTTCACTACAGAAGTGGATATGCTTATTGGTTCTAGGTCCTTGATTGGTATTGGAACAACATCTGCAAATAGTGCAAGCACTGCCGATGTCACTGACATTATTGGTTCAAATTATAGAAGAACTGGTCAACTAATTACTACTGATTACCAAGAAAGACTAAGTATCCAACAAAATTTTGCAACTAGAGTTGAGAATGTAACTCCATATCTCGTTGTAACTTACACTGGTAATATTGTATTATTCCCAACATCTGATATTTGGATTGATCAGGTAAGGTTAGCACCACAAAGAATTGAAGTTGATGATTACACTCAAACTAGACTTCAATTAGAATTTGCTGGATATGATGCTCAAAGTGGTCTTGGTCCAGTTCGTTGGGGAGCATGGGCAACTACTTGGACAGGATCTAGCACTGCTTCTTCAAGCAATACTGTTCAAACAGGATCTTCTCAAAGAAACAATGGAAGTGCTATTGTAACCACAAATAACTTCCAAACTACTACCACAACTACAACTACTAGAACAGGTACTTCAACTAGATCTGGTGAGAGACTTAGAGTTTCTGAAACCACTGAAACAATAAACGAAGGCGATAGAGTTGTAAGCACTGACGTGATTCCATTCATGAGATCACGTAATGTTGAATTTACTGGAAGAAGATTTAAACCAAGAACAAGACTTTATGGATTCTTTGACGGTATTGATGTAAACAGATTTATTGTTCCTAAACTGATTGAAATTAGAATGATCAGTGGTTCATTCTCTTCTGGTCAGATTGTCAATGGCAGAATGCCAACTAGTGTGACTCCAGGTGCAGTTTCATCTCCAACAATTTCATTCAGAGTTGCTAACTCCAATCATAAGTATGGTCCGATCAGTGCTCCAACTGATGTGTTTACAACAAGTCCATACGATGAGAATTATACAATTCCAGCACAATACTCTAGTTCTTCTATTATTTTAAATGTTGATACGAGATCTCTTGCAGAAAGCAACCAGTCTCTGTATCGCGGATGGATTAGATCTGGAATGCGTCTCAGAACGAGTACTGGTGAAGCAGAAGTAACTAACGTAAGATTATTTACGGATCAAGTTGGTACTGTCATAGGTTCTTTCTTTATTCCAGATCCAACACCACCAACAAATCCATCATTTGAGGTTGGTACTAAAGTATTCCGTTTAACAAGTAATCCCACAAACAGTCAGATTGTTGGTCTTACAGATACATCTGGTTCTGAATCTTACTTTGCTTCTGGAACACTGAATAATGTTCAAGAAACAATTAGATCCACAAGAAAAGCTAGATTTGACAGAGTTCCTGCTCAAGAGTCCATCCCTGCTACCGATGTTCAAGTTACAACCTCCACAACAAGTAGTAGCAGCACTAGCGTAACTCCTCTGCCACCACCACCTCCACCACCACCGCCGCCACCATCTCCACCACCAAGACCAACACCACAACCTCCTCCACGGAGACCAAATCCACCTTCACCACGGAGACCACCCCCACCTCCAACACCACCAAGGCGTCCACCTCCACCACCACGGAGACCGCCCAGAAGACCACCCAGAAGACCTCCCAGAAGACCAAGGCGTCCGCCCCCACGCAGACCACCCCGTCGTAGAGGTAAGGATCCGCTTGCACAGTCTTTCAGTGTATCGGAGACTCCAGGACAATTTGTAACTGAGATTGAAGTTTTCTTCAGAACTAAAGATCCAGTTTTACCAGTTATTATTCAACTGAGACCAATGATTGCGGGTGTACCATCTGAACAGATTTATCCGTTCGGTGAAGTTATCCTCGATCCTGATGATGTAATTGAAAGTTTTGATGCATCTGAACCTACTCGGATTGTATTCCCTGCTCCAGTTTATCTCTCTGGAGAAACTGAGCACGCAATCGTTCTTCTGTCAAATTCCAATCAATATACTGCTTGGATTTCCAGAATGGGTGAGGTTGATGTAAGCACACTGCTGCAACCAGAATCTAGACAGGTTATTGTTTCTGCACAACCACACTTAGGTTCTCTGTTCAAATCTCAGAATGGATCTACTTGGAATCCAAGTCAATATGAGGATCTTAAGTTCAATCTCTATACTGCAGAGTTTGAAGAGACTGCAACTATCTCCTTCTTCAACCCAGAGTTGGGAAGAGGTAACAATCAAATTGCAACTCTCGTAAAAGACTCTCTTGAGTTTGAATCTAAGAAGATAAAGATCGATACCAGTGACATTATTGATACTACTGCACTTGTCTTTGGCAACACTATTGTTCAAAAAGATACAAATGCTAGAGGTGATTATGTAGGTGTTGGTGGATCTGCAACAGGAGATCTTACTATAGTTAATGCAGGTATTGGTTATACACCTTCTGATGGTAATCAGTTTACATTTACTAATGTTACTCTGAAGACATTCAGTGGAACTGGAAGAAATGCTACTGCTGATATCACTATTGGTGCTGTTGGTGCTGTAAATGGTGTTGCTATTGCAGCAACAATCAACTCTGGTGGTTCTGGTTATCAAGTTGGTGATGTATTCAGCGTTGAATCTATAGGTAATGATCAACTTGGAAGAAATCTGCAATTGTCTCTTGGACAAATTACAGGATCTAATGAATTGATTCTAGACAATGTTCAAGGTGAGTTTGTAGTTAACGTTGCTAAACCACTTCAGTACGTAAGTCCTTCCACAGGAATTACTACAATGGTATCTACTGGTGGATCAGACATCTCGATTTCTGACTTCATACTTTCATCTCCTCGTGAAGATGGATTGCATATTAAGGTTAATCACAAAAACCATGGTATGCACGCTACCACAAACATTGTGAGAATTAGCGGCGTGGCACCAGATAGTAAAGCAACTACTATTACTGCAGAATATACAAATTCTGCTTCTGGAGCAATTAGTATTGCTAATACAACTGGATTTGAAACATTTGAAAATGTATCTGTTGGTTCCACAAACCCAGGTTATGCAATTCTTGATGATGAACTTATCTCTTACACTGGAGTATCTGCTGGTCAATTAACTGGTATTACCAGAGGAGTTGATAATACCGATTCCTTTACATATCCAGTCAATTCTCAGATTGCTAAGTATGAGATTAATGGATTCTCTCTGAGACGTATTAACACAGATCATAGTCTATCTGATGCATTAGGAACTAGACCTATTACTTTAGATAGTTACAACATCAGAATTAATACTTCTACAAATGGAACAGACAGAAGCACTGGTACTGGATTTAGTAAGTTATATGCTACTAGCTCCAAGTCTGCAGGTGGTTCTCAAATCTTAGCTACTCAAAACATTCAGTATGAGGCAGTAAGACCAATTGTCCAAACAATGACTCTGCCAGGATGTGATGTCAAAGCATCTATTCGCGGTATTACTGCTACTAGTATTGACGGTAACGAAATCTCCTTCGTGGAGACAGAAGATACCTCAATCAATCTGGGAGAGGATACATACTTACCAGAACCTAGATTGATTGCTTCTAGAGTGAATGAAGTTGCTAAGAATACAACTCAACCTGGTAATAAGTCAATGGAACTTACGTTTACATTGAGTACTGCCAATGCACACGTCTCTCCAGTTATTGACCTTGATCGAGTTGGTATGGTTCTTATCTCTAACAGAGTTAATGCACCAATCACCGACTATGTAAATGATGCTAGGACAGCATCTCTTGCAGAAGATCCAACAGCATTTATCTATGCCAACACACCAGTTGAACTCGAAAATGCTGCAACTTCGATCAAAGTTCTCCTCTCTGGATATGTAAATACATTTGGAGACATTAGAGCGTTCTATTCTATCAGCAATACTGCTGATCCAGATCCGCTTTACTATCCATTCCCAGGTGCTAAGAACCTTGATGTTAATGGCAAAATCATTGATTTTGCTAAGTGTGATGGTTCTTCTGACAAAGTTGTTCCAAAAACAGATGTTCTTGCATCTGATAGTGCCAAATGATTATGGGACGATTGGTCTGCGATTGGTCAATCACGCATGATATGATT
>OBOS01000014.1_pt1 | contig 12368 bp, 3 predicted proteins | sample 1535221 | NCBI WGS metagenome assembly OBOS01 (sample SAMEA3275624, study PRJEB22092) | marine metagenome | biome: ENVO 01000047; feature: ENVO 0000570; material: ENVO 00002150 | collected 2014-06-21T12:30:00+00 | depth 0 m
CCCTATTTGGTGAAGACATCAGTCTAATCAAACCACAAGATTATCAACTCAGACCATCTGATGATAATTACTTCACTACTCAAAACGTTCTCTTAGAAAAAGTTAGTGGTTCTGACCCTCTCTTGCTTGATGGAAAAACACTATTCCAAGATAACAACGTTGAGCAGGGAACTAGTGGTGCAATTTATTCCGTAGAGTATAGACCTGTTGATGAAAAAGATTTATATGAGGTGTACTTAGATTCAACATCTATCATCTCTGAATTTAAAAGCACCAAGAAAACAAATTTATCAAGAGCAGCATCTATTGGTGATAGTATCCTTTATGTTGATAATACAATCGGGTTTCCAGATTCAGGAACTCTGACCACAAAAGATACTTCAGGTCGTTTTCAAACAATATCTTTTACTTCAAGAACTAATACTCAACTTAGAGGAGTAACTGGAATTTCTGCTGCTTTAGAAGTTAGTGATGAAGTTTTTGAAACTAACTTCGTATATACATTTGATGATAATGGAGACAAGGTAGAGTTTAGACTCATTAATGTAATTGGTGAAGTCGATACTTCCCAAAGTTCAAACTTAGTTGTTGGAGATAAAATAAGATTATCTTCATTTGGTTCAGAACTTGGTGATGAACCTGAATTTTCTAACTGGATATACAATGTAAGAACAAATCATCAAATTAAGAGTATATCTCAGTCTGGTTCCAGTACAGGTAATGTTTACAGAGTAGAGTTGTATGATAATGTACTTTTCTACTTAGACCAAGACCTTCTTCTGTGGAATCCAGATATTTCTAATGATCCAGAAACACCATGTATTGTAGAGAGCATCATTGATAAAAATATCATTGAAGTTTCTTGTAATCAGAACGTACTGAATAAAACTGTACTTAAGAAGATTGTTATATCTGGTAATAGTGATGCAAATCACACACCATCAATAAATGATATTCCAGTTGGAGTTCAAAATACTTACATTAGTAAGGATAATAAGAATTTTTATGTAGCAGCATCTGGTGCACCAAATTACACACTATTTGCAAAGCACGAAACAGTAAATACAAGCATTGCTTCTGGTATTGGTGCAACAAACGTATTAGATACTGACAGAGTTCACAAGTTCTATACTGGTGAGCAAATTTATTACAGCCCAGGTGTAAACTCTGGTATTCGTACTGGAATCTACCATGTCACTGCAGTAGGTCCAGTAAAGGATAGTAGAAAGATAAAACTATCATTAAGTAAGAGTGACTTGTATTCTGGAAAGTATGTAGAGTTTGACACTGTTACTAACGATAGTTTTGTAAAATTAGACTTTGAAAATAAAATTTTAGAAAATCAGTTACTTCTAAAGAAATTTAATCTTATTAAAGGTGATAGCAGTCTTAAGCAAGTTGCGTCCAGGTCAACAAATAATAGACAAGTTGGCATGTTGGTCAACGGTGTTGAGATTTACTCTCCAACACTCTTTGATGAGAACGTTTACTATGGAAAAATTGAATCAATTCAAGTAACTAATCCTGGTAGTGGATATGATGTAATCAATCCACCAGAACTTGTTATTAGTGATGTAAGTGGAAAAAATGCTAAGGGATATCTTAACATTAGTGGAGCACTAGATTCAGTTAAGATTGTTACTCCAGGAGTTGGATATCAAAGAAAACCAAAAATAACTTTGGTTGGTGGAAACGGAGTTGGTGCAGTTGTCGAACCAAACCTAGTAAGACAGAGAATTAATTCTGGATTTAAGGGTGATGGTAGTGGAATTAACCCAGCAACAAATATAATTACTTTCCCCCAAAACCACACATTTGATGATGGTGAAATAGTCACATATAATGCAAATACTAATGCAGAAATTCAACCATTAAAGACAAATTCAAACTATTTTGTTGGAGTTCTAAGTCCTACTCAAATTAAACTATATGAGTCGGAAACAAATGCATATAATAGAACTAATGAAATAAATTTATCTGGTATTAGTTCTGGTTTTCACTCATTTACAACTATAAATGCAAAGAACACCATTACTCAACTTTATGTAAAAAATGGTGGTACTGGGTATGCCAATAAAATTACCAGAGTACCATCAGTAATTGCATTTGATGGTACTACAAATGGTGTAAACACATTTGACGACTACATTTATGCACATAATCACACTTTTAAAAACAAAGATATCGTAAGGTATTCAACCACAGAGACTCCTATTGGTGGACTATCAACAACCACCGAATATATGGTGACTGTACTGGATGACAATAAGTTTAAACTATCTGGACTTGGTACTGGCACTCAGCAAATCGATGTAAACTTTACCAATAGAAGATATGTTGGACTATCCTCTCTTGGAATTGGAACACATACGTTCTCATATCCACCAATTCGATTAGAAGTAGAAAGTCTCTCTGGTGTTAGTGCAACCACAGAAATTCAACCACAATTTGAACCAATTGTTCTTGGTTCGATTGAAAGTGTTTTCTTGGAAGATTCTGGTGTTGGGTATGGTGTATCCAACATCATCAATTTCCACAGAAGACCAGATATTCAGATAGCAAATATTCAATCTGAAGCATTATTGAGACCCATTGTTGTAAATGGTTCGATTGTTGATGTTCAGTTCTTGACTTTTGGACGTGGATATGACAAAGGTATTGATATTGTAGTCACTGGTAAGGGAAGTTACGCAGATATTAGACCTGTTGTTGAAAATGGACGTATTGTTGCCGTAAATATCGCAAATGGTGGCATTGGATATAGTAAAGATGATACTGAAATCAGTATTGTTAGAAGAGGTATTGATGCAAGATTCCTCGGAAATATTACTGAATGGAAAATTAACCAAGTCGAGAAGAATAAAGAACTTTTAAAGACTTCGGATGAAGGAATTATTGCACCAAGTAAAAATAAAGAACTTGGATTGCAGTTAGTCAACTTCTATACCCCAAAAATCATCAGAAAAACACTAGATGATCATATTGATAGTTCTGATAGAGAAGTAGCAAATAATGTCCATTCTCCAATTATTGGTTGGGCATATGATGGTAATCCAATTTATGGTCCATATGGGCAAGTTGGTTCTGATTTTAGAAGAGTTAGATCCAGTTATGCAAAAAGAGTTGAACCAAATACTCTCCTAAGACCACCTGGTTTCTCCGATGGTTTCTTCCTCCAAGACTATTACTTCGACAGAGCAATTGGTGATTTGGATGAAAATAATGGTAGGTTCTGTAAACCACCAGAGTTTCCCGATGGTGTTTATGCATATTTTTCAACAATTGATAATAATGCAATCTCAAATCCAGAGTTCCCATACTTAGTTGGTAATGAGTTTAGAGATTATGTTATTACAGATAACTATGCGACTACTTTCACCCAAAGTACTCTTGATAACCTTGATGTAATTAGAAATATTGGACCATATTATGTAAATTCTCAGTTCTCTTCATATGATTTAATTAGTAATAATGCTCCAAAATATCTCCAAGAGTTCACTGTTACAAAAACACTTGCTTCAGAAATTGATTCTGTTCAAATCTATGCTCCAGGAACTGGATATAAGGTAAAGGATAACATTGTTTTTGATAATGCAAATACTGATGGTTCTGGTGCTTCTGCTGCTGTTTCCAGAATCAGAGGAAAAGATGTTGCTTCAATTGAAGTAGGTATTAACACATCAAATGATGTTTCTTTTGTAACTTCTGGTAAAACTGTCATTGGAATTGCACGTACTCCACATGGACTATTGACTGGAGAACGCATTGAAGTATCTGCTATTTCCAATTCTACATACGCATCCTCATTTAACGGAATTAAGAGAATTGCTGTCCCACAAAAAACTGTTGGACTATCAAGTGATATTGACCAACAACCTGTAACTGGAAATGTAACAACTATTGGGGTAAATGATATTGCTGGATTCTTTGTTGATGACTTTATTGCTATTGGTGATGAAACACTAAAAATTCTAAGAATAGACAGTAAAAATTCTGAATTTACAGTAAATAGATTAACAAATACTGGTGTTCATACTGTAGGGATAGATTCAGTAAAACTACTTCCAACCACATTTACTTTCAATGAAGATTCTGTACCTTCTGCAATCAAACGAAATGAAATTGTTTATTTCCCATCAAAATCTCTGATTGGATTTGGTTCAGAGGGAAGTGATTACACACTAGAAGATGGGACAAATTTACATGTTCCAGAAAGAGCAATATACATTAAACAACACAATTTCTTTACTGGTCAACCTCTGAAGTATGCACCTGGTGTTGATGGAACTGACTTATTAGTTTCGGATACACCAGATCCAAATCAAACATTCCAACTCCCTGGTGATGTATATGCAGTTAATCTTGGAACAAATTACGTTGGACTATCAACATTAGGATATACAACTTCAACTGGTATTGGAACCAATCTAAATTCTCTATTTTTCTATGATGACACTCCAGTAACAGGAGCAGCACACTCATTATCAACAAACTACGATAAAGTTCTTGGTAAAGTTGAGAGTTTCAATCTTGATATTATTACAATAAGTCCTCATGAATTGCTGACTGATAATAAAGTTAAGTTTAATATATTACCACTATTAAGTGATACATTCAAACTTAGATATGATACTGTTATCAGAAAAGCAACAGCAGAACTAATTGAATTTAATGCTCTTACTGGAGTTTATGTATCTGACAATGAAATTCACTTTGCAAACAACAATTTTAAAACAGGTGACAAAATTGTATACTATGCACAAGGAAATTCTGCTCTTCCTGGACTAGAGGATAACAGAACATATTACATAATTAAGGAAAAACCAGATTTCATTAAACTTGCTAATTTCTATTCTGATGCTATTTCTGGAACTGCAATTACCATAACTGGTACTAGTACTGGTGACCATGGAATAGCACTAGTTAATCCTCCTATAATTGGTACAAAGGGAAATTCTCTTAAGTTTGACTTGTCAGACACAAGCCTTTCTGGTATGGATTTGAAAATATTCAAGGATAGTGACTTACTAATTGAACTTGAATCTTACAGATATATTAGAAATTCCAAAAATGCAGGAAGTCCTGGTGCTCTACTTACTATAGATACCACGGATAAGAACATTACAAATACATTATTCTATGCACTAATTCCATTCGCAGCAAATATTATCGAGAAAACCCAGATTTCTATTGATAAAGAAGTTGTTGGAAACAATAAAATTACTTTAAGACCCAGTATTTACAATAATACGTATCGAGTTGTATCAACAGGAGCAACATCATTTAAGTTTAACTTACTTGATAAACCAGAATATTTCTCATATTCCGCAACTAGTGGGATTAGTACAATATTCTATGATACTGATTCTAGCAATGCTTCTGGTCCAATCTCTAAGATAAAACTCAATTTTGGAGGAAGGGGATACAAACGCACACCTAGAATTGCTAGTATTGACACGGAATCTGGAAAAAATGCTATTCTAAAGGCAACATCTACAAAAGTTGGTAAAATTGACTTTGTGGAGAGAGTCAAAGATGGATTTGATTACCCAACAGATCCAACATTAGCTCCTGTATTAAGTGTACCAACTGTATGTCAAGTTAAAGATATTGCTAGAGTTGATGCTGTTGGTATAACAACGGGTGGAAGTGGATATAATATTCCACCAAGGTTGAAAGTTATTGGTAATGACCTTATTCAACTTCAGGCAATCATCGAAGGTGGTTCTGTTTCTAAGGTTAATATCATACAGAATGTAACTAATCTATCGGAACCACTAAGAGTTGTTCCTATAAGAAATTCTAATGGATTTGACATTGATGACATTGTTTACAACAGTTCTACTAATGATGTAACTCTAGAGTTGGTCAATTCTGACAACCAAATTTATCCTCTAATTACTAATGCTCAAGGTTCAACATATGTTGATTTTCCATTCGAGATTGGAGACCAAATATTTGTTGAAAATTGCAGAATATCTGATGCGGATACAAAAGAAAACTATAATTCTTCCGAATATGGGTATAGATTCTTTACAGTAACTGGTATTAGTACAGTTAACTTTACTGTTACCTATAGTATGAATAATATTGGAACAAACTTGGGAGAATACAATACAGATAATGGATATGGAATGGTTATTAATAAGTCTGAAATGGCAGACTTTGAAATGACCCTTGCAGATGACCTTGCATACTTATCTGGTGAAGATGTAGTTGGGTACAATGCAAATAATGTTGCTGTATTCTCTGGTAAAGTAATGGAGAGTGGTTGGGATAATCGTATTAACCAACTAAGAATTATTGATTCAAAAGGAGACCTTGAAGCAGGTAACAAACTACTTGGAACCAGATCCAGATTGTTTGGAACTATTGAAAATTCAAATCAATTCAACTTAACGTCAAGACTGACAGTAACAAGAGAAAAGATTAATGATTTCCAGGATAGAACTGGTTATCTAAATGATTATCAGCAAAGAATCTCAGACAATGAGTACTATCAGAAGTTCTCATATGCAATCAAGTCTGAACTTCCATATGATGAGTGGAAAGAATCTGTACGTTCTCTAGTTCACCCAGCAGGATTCAAAGAATTCTCTGACTTAGATGTTGTTGGAAAAGCATCCAATAATATGAAAGTCGGTGTTGGTGACTCCTCACTGAACATCAACATCAGCATTGACAATGTTGGTTCAATGTACAGTAGAAATAACTTCAGTATGGTCACTGAAGATGAAACACTCCCAGATGGTTCTATTGAGAGAGTAATTTTCCCAGATGGTGTTAATCTCAAGTCCTTTATTCTGAGTAAGACAAATAAAGTAATTTTAGTTGATGATGTCAGCAGTCAATTTACTGGTTTCACCAGTTCAATTGGTGGCGGAATCGTTGGACTAACAACTTTCAAATTAGAAACAGAAGGATTCCCATTATTCTATAGAGAGTTTGCAGCAAACGATGCAGTTACCGTCGATTTAACTACTGACACTTTCAAGATTGAAAAGCATAATTTCCAATCAGGACAGAAACTAATTTATGATGTTGACAAGAGAGATGCAGCACCTAATGCAGAAGCACTGAATACAGTTGATGTTGGTTTCTCATATCCAACATTACCATCCACATTTGATAGTCCTGTTGTTTCCTTCGATAGCAGCAGCACAACATTTGACACTAACTGATGCCATAAATAAAAATAAATGTTTATCGTGTAATGGCGAAATTAGGGATAAGTACTGGTTCTGCACCGAACGATGGATTAGGTGATTCACTACTGTCTGGTGCTATCAAAATTAATAGCAATTTTGATGAGATTTACTCTGCTCTCGGTAGTGGAACCACCATAACAAACTCCATTGCGTTTGCAAGTACTGCTGGATTCTCTACAGTTGCTGGATACGCAACTTCTGCGGGTATATCTTCGTCCGCAACTACTGCTGGATTTACCACTTATTCAGCACTTGCTGGTGTTGCATCAGCAACAAGTTATGCCAACGTTTCTGGCATTTCTACTGTTGCACTGTATGCACAGGAATTGACTGGAACACCAGATATAGAAGTCGGAATTATAACCGCAGCAAGATATCTTGGTCCTGGTGGATACTTAACTGGTATTGTTACCAGTATTCTTGCGGGTGCAAATGTATCAGTTTCACAGACTGGTGGTAGAGTAACCATTAATTCTACTGCACAGGAAGCAATTTCAACCCAGTGGACAACAATTGTTTCTGGTATTGTTACTTCATCCAATGTTGGTATTGGAACCAATACCACAACTTCATTGCTTGATGTACATGGTGGGACATTAACTGTAAGGGGTGGAAACGGTGCTGTTAGTCTGCAGGATGGTGTTAGACTCAATATGGGTTCTGGTGGTCAATCTGACGCATCAATCTACTATGACGCAGTAGATTTGAGGATTGATACTAGTTCTTCTATTAGAATTGGTGACGGTAATAATAACGTATTCTCTGCAGTAGCAGGTGAAGGTTCTATTCTATATTACAATGGTGATAGAAAACTAAGAACTTTAGATTCAGGTGTAGATATTCTCGGAAACCTTGGTGTTTCTGGTATTCTGACAGCAACAGACATAGTAGTAAGTGGGGTCCATAGTGCTACTTCATATCTTGGTAATGCCTCTGGATTGACTGGTATTGTTACATCACTGGTTGGTGGTGCTAATGTTACCCTCTCCAACTCAACTGGGGAAATTACAATCGATGTTGACTCTGACTCAGTATGGCAGTCAAGAGCAGCTGGAGTTACCACTACAGGTAAAGTTGGTATTGGTACTACTACCATTACAGCACAACTTACTGTTAAGGGTGGAGCTGATTTTGCTGATGGTTTAAATGTAGTTTCTGGAGTTGCAACAGTTACACCAGGACACATTGATATTCCTGCAAGTACAAATATCAAGGTTGGTAATAGTGCTGCTGGAAGTGGATCTGGTAGAAATATTGGTGTTGGTGACCAAGCAATATTCAACCTTTCTGGTGGACAGGGGCACAACATTGCTATCGGTGAGTTTGCTCTTAATTCAACAACAACTGGTCAGTACAACTACGTCTTTGGTGATAGAGCAGGACAAAATATTACCTCTGGAAGTTATAATGTCATTTTAGGTTCACATAATGGTAATCTAAATGATGTAGACATCAGAACTTCATCCAACAATGTTATCATTTCTGATGGTCTTGGAAATGTAAAACTTTGGGCAGATAGTTCTGGTAATGTTGCAATTGGAACTCCAAGTGCTTCTGAAAAACTTCAGGTTGAAGGAACAGTCAAAGCAGTTGCTTTCGATGGTACTCTTCAGTCATCACAACTAACTGGTGCTCTCCCATCACTGGATGGAAGCAATCTTCTTAACGTCACAGCAGTTGGAACTGGTGTTGAGATTCAAGGTTTTGGAGTTACTGTAGGCACTGCTTCTACAGTCAACTTTACTGATAACCTTGATGTTTCGTTCTTCCAAGGAACTGCTACTGTTGCTGGTGCAAGTTCTGTATCTGCAGCAACAACTGCTTATGCACTTGCGGGAACTCCAGATATCACTGTTGGAAGTGTTACTGCTAATGATGAGATAAAGACTGCCGATTCTGGTCTTAATCAAAGTGCATTGTTAACAAATAGCAGTTCCTTAAAAAATGATCCAGAATTAACTTTATATTCAAATAACGCAAATCAATTCAAAGGTCCAAGAGTTGAACTTCTAAACTCATCTAATGGAACTCAGATAGTACATTTAAATAATAGTGTTCCTCTTGGTGGTGGACAATATTTTGCCATAGAAAAAACTACTAGTGATGGCATTTTCGTGCAACAGATGGCAATCTACTCATATGTAAATGATGAGTGGGTTTTTAAAACTGGTTCTGGTGAAGTTGATAGTCTCACTATCAAAAATGGACAGGTTGGTATTGGAACAACCACTATTACTAGCACTTTAACCGTTGATGGTGATGCAAGTATTGATGGTACAGTAACTGCAACAACCTTCTCTGGATCTGGTGCAAACCTAACTAATCTTCCAGCAGGACAACTATCAGGTGCTCTACCAGCACTAGATGGTTCTAATCTAACTGGTGTTATTGCATCTGGTACTGGTATTGAAATTAAGGATGATAACAGCATTGTTGGTTCTGCTGGAACCATCAATTTCGGTACTGGTTTAGATGTCTCACCAGTATCTGCAGGTGTTGTAACTGTTACTTCATCTGGTGGTTCACTACAGTCCAGAACTGTAGTTTCTGCATCAACAACATCTATTGCTGATGATGCGGTTGGATTCGCATCAGTAACTGCATTCAAGTCATATGCCATCATGAGAGTTGGTCTATCAACTGAGGCTTGGATTAGACTATATACAGATAGCACATCAAGAGATAATGATGTTAATAGAGGTATTGGGGAAGACCCAACACCTGGAAGTGGTGTGATTGCTGAAGTTGTAACTACTGGTATCTCAACACAGCAGATGATTACTCCTTTTGCTATAGGTGGAAATATGGATGACCCTGTTTCCGACACATTATATGTTTCTATCAAAAACTTGTCAGGTAGTACACAATCCATTACAGCAAACCTCACCATTCTTCAACTGGAGGCATAATTAAAAAATGGCAATTACAAAATATACAGTCGGTCTTAATACTGCAGATGCTGGTCCCAATTGGACTAACGTAGACCTATACTACCAGATGGAGAAGGCACTTGGTTGGTTGGGTTGGCATGGTCCATCAGAACAAGGTCTAGTAGCTGGAGTCACCACATATATTGGTCTTCCAAATAACTTACCAGACTTAGAAAAGTATCCAGTTAATAGCTGGGATTACTTTTTTGATGTAAAACCAATTGCAACAACTGGAATTGGAACTGGAGCAAGTTTTAGACTAGATTTCTACAATAGAGAGTTTAGAAGTATTAGAGTCAATAGAGTTGGGCATGGATACACTGGTGGTGAAATTCTTACTCTGAATGGTGATGATTTTGGTGGACTTTCAAATGGTCAGGTAAACTTCCAAGTAAAAGTACACACAGAAGATAGTGTAGACCCAGGAATTGCACAAACAGTATCTATTGCATTTACTGGTCAGTATCATGCAGGTGGAACAGACAGAGTTGGATTAGTAACTGGTCAAGCAGCAGCAATTCACATTCAAGAAGGTGATACATTAAAGATTTACAATAATCAAGATGCAAGTTGGTACGATCTTAATATTATTGGATTTGGTAAGACTCAAGGTGACGCCCCCAGTAATGACAACTATGTATGGAATGTAAAGAATGCTAATGCTTCAGTTGGTGGAACAATAACTTGGACTCCATTAGTTGGTCAGGCAGGAAGTTATTGGGTCACGGATGACAGTGCTAATAGTTATTCAGATCTTGTTCCACACATCTTTGTAAGTCCAGCACCACCATCGGGTATTATTACAGCAACATATGGAACTGATACTCAGAATTGGCATGATTCACTTCTAACTAGAACAGATACTAATAATTATGGCATATTGAAACTGGTTATTGATAATTCTAAGTATTACGGAACAGTTTATAGAAGTTTCAACTTTGATTCATCCAATAACCTCAATCTAGGTGCTTCTGCTGCATATGTTCCACTTAATTCGGAAGATTATGTAAATGCGGAGACGGGACCAGAATATTTACCAAATACCATTTTTGATGATAGAACTGGACACTTTGTACGTGGAAAGAGATATGCTGGAGAAGCTAGATTGGATGTTCCATATAATGTTTTCCAGCAAAGTGCTTCATATGAGAACCAGTGGTCTGGATATAGCCAACAAAATCAAGATTACAGTGGTACAACTTCCATTAAAACTGGCAATGATGTAGGATATCAACTGGATTTGAATGTCTATAGGTCTTCTATTGACCCTAACTTTGCAGTATTCTCATATAAGAAACCAACCGTCTCGACTACTAGCTTCAGTGGTAGTGTGCATAGAGATGGAACATTCATCATGCATAATTACAACAGTAATGTATTTGATTATGACCACGAATTCCTTGGTGGTTTCACTATGATACGTCCTGAAGATTCTGGTACTTCTACAAATCCAGGAATTGAATTTAGAACATATATACAGGGAAAAATAGAGTATTTTTCTAGTTGGGGTGGTGCATATCGCAAACCATCTAATAGAACTGCAGAAGCAGGTTATAGTGAATTCTGGGGTGACCGTTACATTACTGAATATGTTAGTGACACGTATAGAACTGTTCAGTCGGATAATACAGTATATGGTAGTGACATTCGTGTTTATAACAGAGATATCCGAGAAGATAATCCAAGATCCAGAGGATTTTACGATGACAGTTTACTAGATGATGAAATTGCATTCAATGCGGTCATAAAAGGAATGCCAATGAGCAGCAAACTGGTTCCTTGTCCATATTTTATGCCAGATGATTTTGCTCTGATTGACTTCAGATATAATCTAGGTGGTGTAAATATTCAACAGGGAGATACAGTTACTATCAGTGGAAGTGAAGTTTATGAGGTAATTGTTGCATCATATAATCAAACTACAGTAACAAGAGGACTTCTATTCTGTGCGAGGACTGTTTGATGGCTGATTTTACTTTTCTTACACTTACTACAGGCATCGATGCATTCGATGAGCAGAAGACCACTGCTACGAATGCTGATGTTGGCAAATCCAACATTTCCAGTACCAATGGAACTATTAGTAGGAGTTTGTCTTTCGATGACCCTCTCATGGGTCATCTACCCAATGAGACAAGACAGTCTCACTTAACTGGAAGAAGACCACATAAAGGGTTACAGTTCCCAAGGGGAGTATACAACAAATAATTGACTCACACTGAGTAAAACG
>OBOS01000016.1_pt1 | contig 12208 bp, 8 predicted proteins | sample 1535221 | NCBI WGS metagenome assembly OBOS01 (sample SAMEA3275624, study PRJEB22092) | marine metagenome | biome: ENVO 01000047; feature: ENVO 0000570; material: ENVO 00002150 | collected 2014-06-21T12:30:00+00 | depth 0 m
TAAGGTTCCACAAAGTGACCTTCTCTTAATCACTAATACAACAAGAAACGAGTTTTTATATAACTTCTCAGATCCGTCGAAGCAAATTCTTGTTGAATTTAGTGATACATTCGACTCAGACTTTCCGTATGCAAACGACGTATCAAATGGTGTAACCACCATCCACTTCCAATATGATACATCAGAGCAAAGTGCAGATGACGATATTCAAATCTTTGTTGAATCGGATGAAATTAAAGTAAGACCATTCAACTTTGGTACTGATGCTATTGAAAGAATGAGGGTTGCAACCCCTCAATCAATGATTGACGCTGACTTTGAGTATGGAATTCAACCTACTAAGTGGCAAACCATTGATTTCATGAGAGGATATCCATCCATTTATGAGATTCCTGGATCTAATATTCTGCTTGACAGCATTACTACAGATGCAAGTCAACCAACCAATAATGTTGGTGCATCACTCATAACCGTAATTACAAAAGAAGCTCACCAATTGCAACCAGGTGGACCAATCAGAATGATTGGTGTGGATGAATCTGTAAAAAATGCTAATCGTGCAGAAGGTTCCTTTATTGTAAATACAGTTAATAGTGCTACTGAATTTACATATTATGCAAAAGGAAGAGTAGGAACTACATCTGGACAAGCTCTATATACTACCTATGCAACTCTTAAGAAAGGTGGTTTCTACACTGGTGCAAATGTAGGTGCACCTACATTTTCGATTCAGTCTAATGGTGTAACTGGAGTATTTGTTTCTAAGTTCATCAACAAGTTAGGAACAAACAGAATTGCGTATACGGGAACAAATAATGCAATCATTGGTGCACCTCTTCTTGGTTCTGGTGTCCCAGACGGGACTCAAATTACTGGTATTACAACAGTAACTGCATCTGTAACTTGCTCAGAGGATATATCAGCACCATCAAGTACAGTAAGAGTCAATAGTACATCTGGAATTGTTGTTGGTTCTGCTCTCAATGATGGTACTGGTGGAGCAACATTCGTAACCAATATTACTGGTAATGAATTGACATTATCCAGACCACTATTGGTAAGTAAGGTAGGTACTGCAAATACTCTTGGTATTTTCACAGGAACCAATGAGTTTGGTCAAGGTACTGGTGCAACATTCTTAGTAGAAAGACAAGAAGGTAGATATAGAATTGACGTTAATGGTATTGGAACAGACTATGCAGTAAATGATTTACTGAAGATTGCTGGTTCTAATCTTGGTGGTCAAGATGGAGCTAATGATTTATTTGTAAAAGTAACTGGAGTGACTGCGGGTGGTATTAGTTCCATAGCATCAGCAAATTTCCTTGTAAATCAAGGTGATGCTTCACTATCAGAAACCAATTACCTGTTTGGAAATAGTTCTTTCCTGGCAAATCCAACTGTAAATGCAGTTGACTCTATTCAAGTAGTTGTTGACCCAGCAGACACTTCGATATATCCCAACTTTAACTTTGGTTCAGGTGACTTTACTATTGAAAGTTTTGTCAACAGACAAAGACAGTCACATACTACTGATGAAGTATTATTTGATAGTAGAGTTTCTGGTGTATCATCTTCACCAGTTGTTGGTATTAACACGTTAAACCAAGTAACCTTAGGTATCGGCACTGCAGAACTTATTTCAGAATCCACTGTTAATGCTAATAGTTGGATTCACCTTGCACTAACAAGAAATCAAGGAACTTATAGTCTATTTGTTAATGGAACAAAGCAAAGTGGGGTAATCACTTCATCTTTAGCAGTTGATGGTGAACCACTTACCATTGGTGCAGATTTCTCTAATGCAAATGGATTCTTTGGTTATATCGATGAAACAAGAGTATCTAAAGTAGTAAGATACACTGATAGTTTTACTCCAACAAATGAACCATTCCAAAAAGATGGTTATACATCATTACTGCTTCACTATGATGGTGTAAATGGTACAAACAAGTTTGCAGATGGTGCATATGGTGATGCTGTTTTAAGCAGAAAAACATTTATTGGAGTAAGTGGTGTTACTACATCTACTGGTTTTGGTGCTCAGTTTGATGTCACCAGAGTTGGTGGTGCTGCAACATCATATACTGTTGTTATTGCAGGTGGAAGCAACCAAACAGGTTCTGGATATTCTGCTACAGATAGCATCGTAATTGATGGTTCAACCATTGGTGGTGTAACTGTAACTAATGACCTCTATATTACTGCATCTTCGGTTGATACTGGTGGTGCTATTGTTGGATTTGCATTTACTGGTATTTCTGCTTCTGGTGATGATACTTATGCCACTGCTCCATCAACATCTGCTGCTTCTGGAGCAACCTTTAGTGTAGGAAAGTCTGGTTCTAATTACACTGCAACTCCAGTAACTCGTGGAACAGGATATGTTCCAGGAAATCAAATTAGAATTGAGGGTACTGATTTAGGTGGTGGAACACCAAATGACTTGGTAGTCACAGTTTCAGAAACAACAAAAGATGGTGTTACTTATAATGGAAATCCAGGATATGCGGGTATTGCATCAGTAACAGTTTCTGGAACCCCAATCCTTGGTGACATTCTAAACTTCTTCCCATCAGTTTCTATATCTGAAACACTGACCAATGATGTAGCAGAGTCATCATCATATGTGTTCTCTGCGGTTGCAAAAATTAAAGTAAGTTTCAGTGCTAAGCATGGATTTGTTCCTGGAAATACAATCCTAACTTCAATCTATTCAAGTGGAAGTAACCACGATCTTGCTGCTGGTCCTCATACAATTGAGTCCACACCATCTGAATCGGAAATTGTCTATACTGCAAGAGCAGCAGGTACTATTCAATCAACTGGAATTGGTGGTACGGTTTATCCAAGACCAGATTGCTTCTATGTACACAGACCATTTGATGGTGGTGTTCAATTAGGCACTCAGTCACCAACTCATGGGGCACAGGCAGTTCGTCAATCTAAGAAGTATATCAGATACCAGTCAGGTAAAGGTATCATGTATACCACTGGTACACTGTTTGCACCATCTTATGACCTAAGAAGTCTGGTTTCTTCTGGTTTAGAAGCAGGTGATGAAATCACCGTAACTACAGATGACACTAACCACAACCTTCAAGTTGGTGCAGAGGTTAGAATTATTAACGTAACCACTTCTGGATACAATGGTCACTATGTAGTATCCAGTATTATTGATGACATTACATTTACAGTGACTGCTAAGAATGCTCTTGGCAATACAACTGCTAAACTTGGAACTCAAGCACAGGTTTCACTTTATAAGTGGCAAGGTGCTACTGTTCGTGCTGGTGCATTCGATGACCAGAATGGAATCTTCTGGCAGTATGATGGTGTCAACCTAGCAGTTGGTTTACGTTCGGCAACTTATCAACTTGCAGGTACAATTTCTGCAAATAATAACTCGAACACAATTAGTGGTTCAAATACTAGATTCACCGAACAACTTCAAGCAGGTGATAAAATTGTCATTAGAGGTATGACACATACTGTTACCAGTGTTATTAATAATACCTCTATGTCAGTTACACCAGACTACAGAGGAACTACAAATATAACTGGTGCGAAGTATGCTCTGATTAATGAAACCATCATTCCACAAAGCACTTGGAATATTGATAAGGCAGATGGAACTGGTCCTTCTGGATATGAAATCAATGTATCTAAGATGCAAATGATTGGATTCCAATACACCTGGTATGGTGCTGGATTCATTGACTGGATGCTACGTGGTCCTTCTGGTGACTATCTGTTCATTCATAGACTGAAGAACAACAACAGAAACACCGAAGCATTCATGCGTTCTGGTAACCTACCTGTACGTTATGAAGTTATCAACGAAGGTGCTAAAACGAAGTTAACAGCAAGCATGGATGGTAACCAAACAACCATTCCACTAAATGATACCTCACTTCTTCCAGAATCTGGAACTTTGTATATTGATAACGAACTTATCAACTACACTTCTAAGAATGGCAATACTCTAGAAGGTGCAACAAGAGCAGCAACCTTTGAAAACTTTGCTGCTGGTTCCACTAGAACTTATTCTGCTGGTCCTGCTTCATCTCACGTCGAGGGTACAGGTGCAATCTTTGTTTCTAACACTGCATCACCTGTTATCAGTCACTGGGGTTCTGCATATCTAACTGATGGTCTATTCGATCAAGACCGTGGATACATTTTCAACTACCAGTCAATTGGTACTCTTATCACTGGACTTAAGACAACATCATTCTTGATTAGATTGGCACCTAGTGTTTCTAATGCAATTCTTGGAGATATTGGTCAAAGAGAACTAATCAATAGAGCACAACTTTTGATGGACTCTCTGGAATTCTCACCAGTTAGTGGTTCTTCTAACCAGTCAGTTATTGTAGAAGGTGTTCTTAATCCATCTAACTACCCATCAGATCCATCCAGTGTTACCTGGACTGACCTAACCTCACCTGGTGTTGGTGGACAACCATCATTTGCACAGATTGCACAGGGTGAAGATATTGAGTGGGAAGGTGGAACTGCACAAACTAATGCAACTAACTCATTACAGCAGAACTATAGAACATCATATGTTCAGTTTAGTCGTACTGATGTTTCTTCAGTTAGAGTCAACTTTGTTGTTTCTGGTACTGACTCACAAAGCAGAGCAATCCCAGGTGGTACTAGAGTCACTGCTATCTACAATGACTTCTATACAAATGATGCAACTAAGCTAGTCTTTAGATTATCTTCTGCAACAAGACCTGGTAATGTTGGTCAGACGACATATACATTCACTGCACCAAACACTTCTGCTGCTCCTGGTGAAACTGTCTTCTCATTCGTTGGTTCGGCACAAGAAGACTCCAGAATTGACCTTTCAAAACTGAAAGAACTTAATAATACACCAATCGGTGGTTCAGGTACATTCCCTAATGGTCCTGATATTTTGGCAGTCAACGTGTATAACACTGGTGGAAGTGACTTCACAGGTAACTTCATTCTGAAGTGGTCTGAGGCACAGGCATAAATATCTAATATAGAGGACATGTTGTATGGCATCAATATCAAGTCGTCAAGGTCTTATTGATTATTGTCTTCGCAGACTTGGAAAACCAGTTCTGGAAATCAATGTAGATGATGACCAGATTGGTGACTTGATTGATGATGCCTTGCAATATTTTAACGAAAGGCATTATGATGGTGCTCAAAGGACTTTCCTAAAGCACCAACTGTCTAAAGAAAGAAAAGCAGCAATACGAAGTTCAACATCAACACCAACAGTTAATTCCAATTCTCCAGCAACGGTTGGTATTAATACTCTTGGTGCTATGGAGTATGAAGAAGCAAATAACTTCTTAGAATTGCCAGACACTGTGATTGGTGTCAATAATGTATTCAAAGTAGATTCTAGCAGCATATCTAGTAGTCTATTCAATATCAAGTATCAAATATTTTTGAATGACTTATATTACTATGGTGCTCTAGACCTATTGAACTATGCAATGGTTAAGACTCATCTGGAGGATATTAGCAGACTGTTAACACCAGATGTTCAAATAAGATTTAATAAAAAGCAGCATAGACTGTACATGGACATCGACTGGGAGCATGTCAGTGATGAACAGTATATTATCTTAGATTGTATAAGAATTCTAGACCCAGCAGAATTCACTTCTGTGTATAATGATTGGTGGTTAAAGAGATATGCAACAGCACTAATCAAGAGACAGTGGGGTCAAAACCTTATTAAATTTAATGGGGTTCAATTACCTGGTGGTATTACCCTGAATGGAAGAGAAATTTATGAAGATGCAGTTCAAGAAATAGAGAAACTAGAGGAAGAACTTCATAATGATTATGAACTTCCACCAATGGACATGATTGGTTGATATGGCACCGTTAAACTCTTATTTTTTACAAGGTTCACCTAGTGAACAGAGATTAGTCCAAGACTTAATTAATGAACAGTTAAGCATATATGGACAAGATGTTGTCTATATGCCTAGAAAGATTATTAATGAGCAGAAAATCATCAAGGAAGTTATTGTTTCCAAGTTTGATGATAGTTTTCGCATTGAAGCATATATTTCAACATTCGATGGATTTGGTGGAAATGGGGACATCCTGAGTAAGTTTGGAGTAAGAAGCACAGATGAGATTACCTTTGTAATCTCAAAAGAAAGGTACAATGAATTTATTACTCCAAAAATCAATCTATTTAAAGATGAAGTAAAGACTGCCGAAAGACCACAAGAGGGAGACTTAATATATCTACCACTTGATAACAGTTTATTTGAGATTAAGTATGTAGAAGCAAAAGCACCTTTCTATCAACTCAATAACCTTTATGTTTATGAGTTACGTTGTGAACTCTTTGAATATGAAGATGAGATTATTGACACTGGTCTCGATGAAGTTGATGAGAGTGTAAAAGACTTTGGTTACACATCAACAATTACTATGGTTCAGGAGGGTGCTGCTGGTGCAGGTCTTTCTGCACGACTCATGTCTGATGTATATCCAACAGTAACTGGCAAGTCTGTTCACTATATTGATATCTTAAATGGAGGTCATGGATATAAGACACCTCCAGTCATAAGATTCCAGAAACCAGGTGGATTTGGTGTAAGGGCAGAAGCAGAAGCAGTTCTCGATAGAGGTTCTATTGATAAAATCTTAATTACAAATCCTGGTATAGGATATACATCTCCACCATCAGTAACTATTGTTAGTAAAACAGGTACTGGTGCTATTACAACATCATTGATTTCAGATGGTGTTCTTGCACCACTAACAATCACCTCTGGTGGTGTAGGATATTCTAGTGCTCCTGATATTACAATTCCAGGTCCTATCGACCCGAATTCACCATTTGCAATGCCTGTTATAAATGCGGCAGTTGCAGAATCAGTAATAACTGCATCTGGTATATTAACTGCAACTAAGTATTCAAATGCTGGAGCAAACTATCATCTAGTTGGTTCAAATCCAGCAATAACAGTTGAATCTCCTGTTGGAATTTCTACAGGTGGATTTGCTTTCAATGAAGTAGTAACTGGATCTACCTCTGGAACTACTGCATACGTCAAAGATTGGAATCACGATACAAGAAAACTTAAAGTTGCTATTATCAGTGGAAACTTTGCTATCGGAGAAGCAATCGTTGGTGCGGCAGGAAGTCACAAAGTTTATTCAATCGACACCGATGATCTTTATGATGCATTTGCTGATAATGACAACATTGAAGCAGAAGCAGACCAGATTATTGACTTTACCGAAAGAAACCCATTTGGTGAGCTCTAAATACTATATAAATGCTACAGTATTGAAATGCTTGGTTCATACTCATATCACGAAATAATAAAAAGAACCATCATTGCTTTTGGTACGTTATTTAATAACTTGTACATAAAGCATAAAGATGGGGATGGAAACGATCATAGTTTGATGAAAGTTCCCATCTCATATGGTCCTGTGCAGAAATTTCTGGCAAGACTAGAAGAGAAGCCAGACCTGAGAAATAGGGTTGCAATTACTCTACCAAGAATGTCATTTGAGATGACCAGTTTTGAGTATGACCCTTCCAGAAAAGTTTCTACTATACAACAATTCCAAGCAAATACAAGTAATGGTCCAGTACAGGTTTACATGCCTGCACCATATAATATCGGAATTCAACTTAGTATTATAACTAAGTATCAAGATGACATGCTCCAAATTATCGAGCAGATTCTTCCATACTTCCAACCTCATTTTAATCTTCCAGTAGATTTAGTAAGTACAATCGGAGAAAAAAAAGATATACCAGTAGTTCTTCAAGGAATCACTATGGAAGATGATTATGAGGGAGATTATTCTACTAGAAGAAGTTTAGTATATACTCTAAATTTTGTTGCTAAGACATCAATCTTCGGAAGAATTCCAGAAGAAGGAAAAATTATTAAGAAAGTACAAGTTGATTATTATACAGATACAGTTAGAGATAATGCATCTAGACAGTTGAGATATACTGTAGAACCTAGAGCAGTTAAAGATTATAACAGTGATAACACAACAACACTAGAAGAGGCAATTGATAATAACGACAAAATCCTCCAGGTCTCCGATGCAACATCTCTAGTTGAGAACGGATATATCCAAATTAATGAAGAGTTGATGTATATTAAAGAAATCTCTGGTAATTATTTGACTGTTCTCAGAGCACAAGACAATACATTACCAATAGAGCATGGAATCGGGGATGTGGTTAATATAGTCAACCAGCAAGATGATGACCAAATTGCATTTGGGGATGACTTTGCATTTGATGAAAACACTTTTGATTTCGGTGATGGTCGTGTATTCAGTCCAAGAAAGGATGGTGACGTATGAAAAGTGATTTTGATGCAATAAATGATTCTTTAGAAATTGAATCTACATTAACTCCAGAAGTAATAAAACCAAATACTTCATTGAGGAAAACACCGAAAAAAGGTGAGGAAGAAACTGATTATGATTATGACTATACAAGAGGTCAACTTTATAGTCTTATTGAGAAGGGTCAAGAAGCAATTGATGGAATTATGGACATTGCCCAACAGTCAGATTCCCCTAGAGCATATGAGGTTGCTGGTCAATTAATTAAAAGCGTGGCAGACACCACAGATAAACTTCTTGACTTACAAAATAAACTAAAGAAGTTAAAAGAAGAAGATTCAAACGCACCAAAAAATGTAACTAATAATAATACTATGTTTATTGGGTCCACTGCGGAACTACAGAAATTGCTGAAGAATAGCATACCACCTACTGAAGATTCTAAATAGTTAAAATTGTCTTCAGAAAATGAAAACATTTGCGGATTTTATAAATGAATCGAAAAGTGGTGATAGTTCTCTGCGTGACTGGTTTAGCAAGAGTCGTTCTTCTGATGGCACCCCTGGTTGGGTTCAGTTGGGTGGCAAATATGCAGGAAAACCCTGTGCAAAGCAACCAGGACAAACAACCAAACCAAAGTGCGGTTCTAGTAAAATGAAAGCAAACCTCTCTGATGAGGAAGAGGAGAAAGCATTCAGACGCAAGAATCGTGAAGATGGTAATTCTGACAGAAAGGGCAAGGCAAAGAATGTTGCTACCGAAGAGACCGTACTAGAAAAAGCAGGTGAAAAGGATGCTTGCTATAAGAAAGTAAAATCACGTTATAGAATTTGGCCTTCTGCTTATGCTTCTGGAGCACTTGTAAAGTGCCGTAAAGTTGGTGCTGCCAATTGGGGAAATAAAACAAAAAAAGAAGAATTTTCTCCAGAAACACCTAGAATAGATGAGGCATATACAAAGCTCCAAGAAAGAGGAAAGACCTATCATGTTAGGTTGAATTGGAGAGGAAAATACTTAGGTATCCAATTATTCTTCCCACAATTCAATAGACCTACTAAAATGCAGGTCAGTTCAGAGGTAGAAAAAATCTACCCAGGAGCATTAGTGATTTCCTATCAACCACATTTTAGGGATCCAACCAAAGCATTCTTATACGCAGGTACAGCAAATGAATCCAGAAGAGATTAAACTTGAAACTCTATCTAAGAATTTCGAGTATGAAAAACTAAGTAGAGAAATTGACGGATGTGACAGCATCTCAGAACTTAAAAACATAGCAAAGTGCTATGCAAAAATACATTTGAAATATCAAGAAACAGTATCTAGTTTGAATTTTGAAGCATTATGACTGAAAAGCATTATAAAGGGAATCCTAATCTAAAAGCAGAGAACGTCCAACAGGAGTTTACACAGGAACAAGTTCAAGAGTTCCTAAGATGCAGAGAAAACCCAGTTTACTTTGCAATGAATTATGTAAAAATTGTTTCTCTGGATGAAGGTTTGATTCCTTTTAAAATGTATGATTTTCAGAAAGAACTAATTACTAATTTTCATGAGCATAGATTTAATATTGCAAAACTACCTAGACAGACTGGAAAGTCAACTACGGTAGTTTCTTATTTGCTACACTATGCTTTATTCAATGATAACATTAGGATTGCAATCCTAGCAAACAAAGCAGAGACGGCAAGAGAACTTCTACAGAGATTGCAGCTTTCCTATGAAAATTTACCCAAGTGGTTGCAGCAAGGTGTTGGTTCTTGGAATAAAGGTTCTCTAGAACTTGAGAATGGTTCTAAGATTATTGCTGCTTCTACATCTAGTTCTGCTGTCCGAGGCAATTCATTTAATATTATTTTCTTGGACGAATTTGCGTTTATTCCAAACCACATTGCAGAACAATTCTTTTCGTCTGTATATCCTACTATTTCTTCTGGTAAAACAACCAAAGTTATTATCATTTCTACCCCTAACGGGATGAATATGTTTTACAAACTTTGGCATGATGCGGAGAGAGGAAATAATGGATATAGACCACTGGAAGTGCATTGGAGTGCAGTTCCTGGACGAGATGCCAAATGGAAAGAAGAAACAATACGAAATACATCAGAACGACAATTCACACAAGAATTTGAATGCGAGTTCCTTGGATCTGTTGATACCTTAATTGCACCATCTAAATTAAGGTCATTAGTTTATGCAGACCCAATAAAAAGAAATAAAGGTCTTGACGTATATAAAGAACCGATAAAAGACCACAATTATATGATAACGGTTGACGTTGCCCGAGGAACAGGAAAGGATTACTCGGCATTTATCGTTTTTGATATAACAAATATTCCATATGAAATCGTAGCAAAATATCGAGATAATGAAATAAAACCAATGCTTTTCCCATCAATTATTGATAAGGTTGGAAATGCATATAATAAATCGTTTGTTTTGGTGGAAGTTAACGATATCGGAGAGCAAGTATCAAACATGCTTCAATTCGACTTGGAGTATGAAAACCTTCTCATGTGTGCTATGAGAGGTCGTGCTGGTCAATTAGTTGGGCAAGGATTTTCTGGTAAGAAATCTCAACTTGGTGTCAAAATGTCAAAGACTGTCAAGAAAGTTGGATGCTCTAACCTCAAAACAATTATAGAAGATGATAAGATTGCCATAGGTGATTATGATATTATCTCCGAACTAACAACATTTATTCAAAAATCACAAACTTTTGAAGCAGAAGATGGTTGTCATGATGACTTAGCAATGTGCTTAGTTATCTTCTCCTGGTTGATTGTCCAACCATACTTCAAAGAAATGACTGATAATGATATCAGAAAAAGAATTTATGAAGAACAGAGGGACCAGATTGAAGCAGATATGTCACCGTTTGGATTTATCAGTGATGGATTGGGAGGTGAAGAGTCATCCTTTGTAGATACAAATGGTGATAGATGGCACGCCGATGAGTATGGTGATAGATCTTACATGTGGGAATATAGATGACAGAAGATTTTGACCTAGATGGGTTTTTATTATCAGAAAGAAAGTGTAGAGTTTGTGGAGAAGTAAAAGACTTGATAGATGGTTTCTATAAAACAAGAAAAACTAGAAGTGATGAGAATGCATACTCCTATGAATGTAAAGAGTGTACAAAGAAAAGAGTATATTTTACTAGAAGAAAAGTTGTTTCCAAAATGACATCATCAATCTTTGATAGGTGGGAATATCCAGACTGGTAAAGGGTTCCCCATTATTCCCCATTTCAAGCATCCAAAATAATAAATATTCATAGACTAAATGACACTTCTTTAGAGAGGAAACAAATGGCGTTAAATTTAGTATCACCTGGGGTACAAACCAGAGAAATCGATTTAACTATTGGTAGTATTGATACTACAAGTGAGCAGGTGGGTGCATTCGTGGGTCCTTTCGCTAAGGGTCCTTTAAACGAACCAATTCTAATTGAGAATGAGCAGGATTTAATATCTAATTTTGGTGAACCATCAGAGACCGATAGTCAGAACGAATATTGGCTTTCCGCATCATCATATCTTTCATACGGTGGTGTGCTAAGAGTTGTAAGAGCAGACAGTGACTCACTAGTAACTGCTAACACCGATAGTATTACTGATCTTAAAATCGAAAACTCTGAGGACTTTGAAAATAATCATTCCACAGACACTACCTGGTCATTCGCAGCAAAGACTCCAGGAAGATGGGGAAATAACCTAAAAGTTTGCACTATTGATGCATTTGCAGACCAAACTATTGCTGGTGTTGGAACAACAGCACAATCAGTAACAACTACAACTGCAGTTGCTACGAAGACTGGTGACATTGGTATTACAACCACAATCATCACTGGTATCACAACTAC
>OBOS01000017.1_pt1 | contig 11730 bp, 22 predicted proteins | sample 1535221 | NCBI WGS metagenome assembly OBOS01 (sample SAMEA3275624, study PRJEB22092) | marine metagenome | biome: ENVO 01000047; feature: ENVO 0000570; material: ENVO 00002150 | collected 2014-06-21T12:30:00+00 | depth 0 m
GAACAAGGTTTTCCAAAGAAGTGGTACATCCACTGATATAACCCTTCTCAAATTGTTCTTCAGATTTTTTATAGTTGTTGCGATACCCATGTACTTCGTGTCCTGCTTTAATTAGGCGGCGAGACATACCTTCTCCCATCCGCCCAAGTCCGATCATTCCTACTTTCATAGTGTCAATCTATATCAATGTATGTATTATAGCAAAATTAATATTGATGAGTATTTGTCACCATATCAATACATGCCGTTTGATGTAAGTCCTCGTGAATCACTAGACCAAAAGTCTTCCCAGTCATCTTCAGTTGCTTCGCTGATATTGCTCATACCATTCTGGATAGCAATGATAATATCCGAATACTCTTGATACCATTTAGTACCACACATCTCATGAGTTTGACGCTCACGAAGAGCACCCAGAATGAGTCGCCATTGATGCTTGTCGAACTTTGGATTCATTGATTCAATTCCTTGCGATACAAGTCTATCATATGTATCTGAATGAGCAACTCTAGTCATCCACTTTCATCTTTGCTATAGAAGTGATGGTCTCCTTCTGCTTGAGGAACAGTTTGACATATGATTTTGCTACCTTCCGCAGCATCTTCACATCCTCAATACTGTCAATCTCACGAGCAACCTTTTCATATTCAAAAGATTTGCCCATGCTCTCCAATTTTATGTCATCAGGATTCATGTTTAGCCTTGTCAAAAGGATCGTTCTCGTAGTATGATTCCCATTCATGAGGCTTCCAAGAATTTACATCATCGCGAATCTCTTCAATCTTCTTCTCAATCTCTTTGAGTTTAAGTTCAATACGTTCCCAAGGTTGCATGTCTTCTCACATGGTGTGAACCAATTATAGCACGGATTATTTCTTTTTGGTGATGCTGGTGACCACTTCAAGAACACCCCTACGGAATGTTAACCTACATTCTGGGAATGGTGCATACTTACAGTCCCAAACCTCAGGATATACTGTGATCGTACCGTTATACAAAAATGGCGAACATTTACCATGATTGCCATTCTTTACCCATTTAAACTTTAATAGAACACTATCATCCTCACAAAAGTCATGAGTCCCATCACAATTAAGAATCCAGAACTGTCCTGCAGGATCTAACCAATACACACTCATTGTTGGCGTGTCATATATGGTTTTTGTCTGCAACTTCTTCCTGTTAAACCCTGGTCCAACATCATAATAGTTTATGATGGTATCAAACATTCCCATAATATTCACTTTGGATCTTTATTTAAGTAATATCCTCTCCAATCACACAATCTTATGCAATCATCAAGGTCCCAGTGTACATTTTTGTCTGCACTCTTGCCTTTAACTCTATGCACCCTGGATGTAGTAAAATCGACGAAGGCATGAGGTACAAACTCATAATCATCATCAATTCTACAAATTTTAAAATACTTTTTATTACGCTTCTCACAGTCAACAACAAAAGCACCAATCTCCAAACTATTCTCAAGTCCTCTACGCATGAACTTGGTCTCAAGAGTCACTCCTTGTGTCTCCTCAATCCTTGTAAGACGCCAGAGTGTCTCTCTTCTATAGTCTTTGTTTAGAGCGAGGCATAGTAACCCCACCTTGTTTAAGACTTTTCTTTTTTTCTCATCCCATTCCATGGATCGCTATCGTAATATAGTATCTATGCAGCATCTTCCCATACTTCTTTGTATTTGAATGTCTCCTTCAAATCAAAGTACATACGATGAGTCTCTGTTTGAACATAGTAACCAGTTAGATCTTTGCCATCATCAGTCCAACCATAACCAATGACACGCTCATCAATGTCTTGCAAATCTAATTTTCTAGAGGTATTAAGATAATGATTGAATTTTTGATGAAGATTGACTGGCATGGGCACCTCTCTGGAGTGTGTTCATATTCTAACAGTATCTATACAAGATACAGGATTTCTTTGGGATCACTTAATTATTCTCCCAGGTCAGTCAATGGACCCCAGCGACCAGAGTCACCATCTTTGCGATTGTCCAGTTTATCAAAGATCTCATCAATAGTCTGCATCGTCTCAATATTAGAGATCATCTCAGCAATAGTCTTACATACATGTGGTTTTTCACCACGAGCAGCAAATGCTAGTGCATTACGAAGATTACCTTCTGCCTCTTTTAGAGAATCTTTAACTGATTCAGATAGTGCCATAGGACTCCATTTTTTATTATTATAGCATCAAGTAAACCAAGTTACAATAGAGTATCGTGTTCCTTCAGTAACATCTGTAATTTCATGAGGATACATGAAGTTTGCGGGGAATAGAATTACATCACCAAGACCTGCCCTTATTTGCACATCTTGATTGAAGAATGCCATGCTGCCACCAACATAATCATCACTCAAATTGATAGACATTGCTATAGTACGTGGTTGCTCATGGAAACTATCAGTATGTTGCCTATAAAACCCACCCTTCTTATATCTCAATAGATCATATCCACTATCAGACTTCAGGAAGCAAGTAGGGAAGTCTTTAACATACTTCTGTGCTGCTTCATTTGCCTTCTTTAAGATCATCCTATCGATCATGTCACGATGCAATCTATTTTTATTGATGATCTGTGGTGTAGAGATGGATATAATGTCACAGTTGCGGACACTAGGATTTTGTACATTATTAGAACTAACACCTGCTGGTGCCCAGTGCTCACAATCCCGATACTCATCAAGAATCAACTCACACTCATCTGGTGTAAAAATATTTGAATAGACCTTGATATAGTCATTCAATGAATTATATTGCTTTTTGGGTTCACTCACAGTTTGTACCAATTCATCATCACGATACCTATGATCCTTGTCAAAATAATATTTGAAGAATGGTCCTTGGGATCTAACATAGTGTAAGAATACTTGAGTGCATGATTGCCCATCAAAAGCATCTCTACCATGTTGTGCATCAACCCCCAGGTAAAGCATAGCATCACCTGGTTCTAAAGCAACATACTCTCTACCATTTGGTGTCTCAATCCAAATATCCCACACTTTGTCACATTCAAGATTAACTGTGAGAGAGATCTCACACTGTGGTTTATCTACATGTCCAATAAGAACATTTCCATTCCTATAATTTCTAGCATAGGAATATGTTGGTAGGACATTCTCTCCCACCAACTGACACACAGTTTGATTCTTCTCAACCAACAGTTCAATGAATGGTGGGAAGTCATATTTTGCGGTACAATTATCTACCTGAGGATCATGTACAGATTGATAACGTTCATAATGTGAATTAAACTTATCAGATAATTCTTTTGCTCTTGAGGATGATATAAAGTTAGGAACAACCAGATAGTTGTTATCAATCAATTTCTGATTCATGATCAAGTTACTATAATTGGATGATTATCAATTGGATTTTGTATGTGAAGATTCTCGCATTCGGAGTAAAATCTATTATACTTGATCTTTGGAAGACCGCTTGGATGAGTATCTTCTTTTATATCAGAGTATACTTCTAAAATTAACTTTTTAAATCTATCTTGAGTTTCTCTTACAATAGATTTGGTATCATCGGAGAACTTATAATCAAATATTTTTGTTAGATAATAAAAGTGTTCTATTGGAGATGGATGTCCGTCAGTATAATGTTTATGCAATAGTTTAGAATTTATTTTATATTTTTGACTTGAATCATTATTCCAAAGTATTTTATAATAACTGGGATATATCTTTTGCAGTATACTATTATAATTTTTTATCAATCTTTCATAATATGTGTCGAATAATCCTCCATCATCTATTCTTTTCATAGACAGAAAATGATATTGTGCTTTATTCTGCAATAAAGAATCTACAAATTTAATGTTTGCAAGATCTCTCATTAAGAAGTGAGTATTATCTGCCAACAAATCTGTCACTTTATCATCAAAAAATTCAGTATATTCAGAGTATATATTTCCATCGCAGTGCCATCTATCATGCTTCCACCTGTCTTCTCTAGTTATACTTGTCCAACATACTATAACTAAATCCTCATTATTAAACTTATAACATTGGTCTACTTGAGATATTAAATTTGAAATGTAAGAATTTCCCGCTCCACCTCTACCAAAATTATAAAATTTAGTATTATATTTTTTGTTTAATTCAAAACCAAGGATATTTGCCCGAGATGCCCATTCATACTCAGTAAAACTACACCCAAAAGTAAACAACCTTTTGGGTGTAGTTTCATATATTATCTTTTTTTCAAACGGCATTCTCGTCGTCAACTTCTTGTACTAGACTATCCAAGACTGCTCCACTGTCATCTTCAGAGATCAAATTTTCGATCTCTGCAACAACTTGCTCATCAGGATCTTCATCAAATAATAATTCTAAGTTAAACTCACTGTCAAGTACACTCATATCAACTTCATTGAAGTCACTCTTTACTTCTTCTGCCTTCTTCTCTTCTTCTTTTACTTCCTCAATTATATCATTTATTGTCTTCTCTTGTTCCAATGGAACTGGTTCATCATCAAAGTGACTATCTTCAATCACTTCATCAAATAAACTATCATCAACATTACCATCAAAGAGAGTAATATTATCGTAATTTACAGTATTGGCATAGGTTGATTCCTGTGCTTCAACCATATCCTGACCATAGAATAGCTCTTCATGCTGACGTGATATCTCTTCATGAACAGTATCCATCTGTTTATCGTGGTCAGCCAACATCTCATGAAGTGCTTCTTCATGTCTAACTTCCTGACCATGCATCTCTCTGGTCAGCTCATCATATAAAGATCTATCTTGTTCCGCCTGTTGCATCATTTGCATGATAGAAGATGCATGTCGATCTTCCTGCTCACGAACCTGATTTTGCAATTTATCATATAACTCTCTATCTTTATTCAGAGTCTCATGAAGAGTCTTGTCGTGACGCTTCTGCATCTCCTCCATTTGCTGTTCAAGTTCTCGCATCGCTTCACCCCAGGAATATTGTTCCTGCTTTTCTCTTTCCGCTGCTTCCCTCTCTTCTTCCTCTCGTTTCTTTACAGCATCTTCCCACAGTTCAACATAAGGTGTGAGACAATCCCTAGTAACTGGATCATTTTGTCTGTCTGCAGAATCATATTCAATATGTCCTACACCATTCTCAGATCCATCATCCTTCCACTGAATTGCCCAGAGATGTTCAATCCCCTTAAATGGCCAATCCTCTTCAGAGAACCAAATACCTTTACCATCAATACTGATGTATCTATCGTCTTCAACTAGGGAGAATCTCTTCATTTTAATCAACCTCTTCAACTTGTGCTGGAATTACCTTTGTAGTTCGTGCTTCATGAAGCATCTGTGCAGCAGATGACAAAACATTGATGTTTGTTTCATTTGCTTTTACCATTTCATTCCTAAAAGATTCAACAGCAGCACTTGTAGATCTCTGCTGATTAGAATTTTCAATTGCTAACATAGGCATCCATGTAACAGCACAACCCCATTCATCTACGGGTTCTCCTGTCTGTGGATGCATTCCCCTGATCTGAGTATACCAAGAACACTCAAGACCAATACAATCTTTACCGATCAGAGGACAAAATTTACCAACTTCAAGTTTAGCCATTAAAACTCCATGCTAAAAGAATCATACCATATTTAGTTCAAAGAACAAAGTATAACATTTACGTATTGTACACCCAGATTAACAGCAAGATTTGTGGTCTCGTTTATACTAGCACTACCACTCCATGGGTGATCGTGAGATCCACCTCCACCACCCATGCCACCAGTTGAATTACTACCTGACTGCAATCTATTACCTGCATTACTAAATGGTGTTGATCCAGCACCACCAGCAGGACCAAAAGTAGATGGGTGTGTGTGGTCAGGTAATTGTGATAAGGACAATGTATGCCCACCAACACTTCCACTAATCGGAAATGTTCCAGCAATTGTTACACCAAGAGTTGCGCTATTGCTTAGAACTGTTGTCCATGAAGAAGAACCACCCGATCCACCACCAGCACCATTCACAACACGTAATGCTTTGTTGTTATGAGTAGTTACCTGTGTCCATCCAGTTGGTGCAGTTGCTTGATAAAACAACTTTCTTGTTCCAGCAGGATATATCCAATAAAAACTTTCGATTTTATTGGTTGGATCTAAAATGTCAAAATTGATTCCAGTAGATGTTAGTCTTGCCATATCAACTAAAACTGCAAATGATTACGTTAATATACTGAAGTCTGAGATCCAGAGATCCAGAACCATTTACATTGAAGTTAATACTACCACTCCATGGGTGATCATGAGACCGATTAGTACTACCAGAATTTATACCACCAGTCTGATTGCTACCTGCTGTTCTAAATGTTCCACTACCAGTAGATGCATTAGCACTAGGACCAACACCAGAATTGTGAGTGTGATCAGGAATCTCAGAAGTGGTTAGAGTGTGACCACCAACACTTCCACTAACAGGAACATTAGAGTTATAATTTACACTCACAAAAGCAGTACTAGATGGAAAAGTCTGAGTAAAGGTGTTACCACCTCCCCCAGACTGATTACCATATCCAAATCCACCGCCAGTTCCATTAACTAAACGAAGTGCTTTGTCATTATGTGCAGTTACCTGAGTCCACCCAGTAGGTGCTGACGCCTGGTAAAATACACTTACAGTGTTTTGATCTAAAACGGAATACTTAGAAGATAATGATGTACCATCACTAAAAGTAACCCCAGTGGCGGTTAGTTGTGCTGCCATCTTACAAACATACTTCCTTTATTTACTTATTTATCAAGTACATTTAATCCAGAATCCGTCATCAGTGAACTCCCAACCGTCATCAAGAACTGCTTGATAACTCTCATATTTATCTTTGAACCCATCGGGTACAAAAGGTGGCCACTGTTCTCTGTAGAATTTCTGTGTCCACCCATCATTATATGGTGATGTTGCCTGAACTTCATTCATGAGATCAGGGTAGATCTGACGACGTGGTTCATCACTACCCATCTCACGCATATAAACTGTCTTGCCACCATCAGGTGACTCATAGATTTTAGCGGTCATTGTTCTGGTTAAACATTTTACGACATTTCTTCACTTCCTTCAGTTCATCCTTGATCATCTGATAGGCATCTTCAGGAGAAAGTTTCTTAGACATCTCCATAGCAGTGATGACTTCAACTCTTGTGCCAAAGTGTTTGAGTGCTTCTTCAAAGCAATTTAGTTCTTCATACATGATCAGAACACCGTTACTTCAGGTGTATTAAGTGCCTCAAGGGATGCTTCATAATCACGTTGGAAGATAGCAAGTCCCTCACGAGTCAACACACTATCATACATTGCATTGAACACTTTGGTTGGCATGGTAACAATGTCAGAACCATACATGAAGCAGCGAGAGACATGATGTGCATCACGCAGAGATGCAGCAAGCACTTCAGTCTTCATGCCATGGACAGAACGACAGGTTGCAATAGCACGGACCAATTCAACACCACTGAAGGAGTTATCATTGCAACGTCCAACAAAAGGAGACAGATAGGTTGCACCTGCCTTCATTGCCATGACTGCCTGTGCAACAGAGAAGACAAGAGTTACATTAGTTTTAATACCCATCTCAGTCAGTCGCTTACAGACAAGCAGACCATCTGGGGTGCAGGGGAGTTTGATAGTGGCAGCAGTGCCAAACTTTTCAGCAAGGCGAACACCATCATCATACATCTCATCCACAGTGCCAACAACTTCCATACTGACATCAGGCACACCAATATCAATCATCTCCTGATATACTTCTTCAGGATCACGACCCGCCTTGCGAATCAGGGAAGGATTAGTAGTGACACCATCAACAAGTCCAGTCGCAAAATATTTACGGACTTCTTCGGTATCTGCGGTATCAAGAAAGATTTTCATTTATCTCCTAGAGAATAATTCTCCCCCAAATTATACGTTGGAGGGTGATGTTTGTCAATTTGTGCTTGAAGTCTGTTCTCAAGTTCATACAAATCATTAATTAAATCGACTCGTTCTGACTCAAGATCTTTTACACGCTCTTCTAATTGCACAATACGCTCATCAAGCGTGGTATATTCAAAGTTGTATTTTGTCATCGATAAATGTAAGGATCACGATTCCTAGATTTACGCTTCTGAATAATATCTCTGATCTTATTCTTCAAAGATCTGATTAGTTTTTTCACAGTTTACCTCCAACGACTCCACTATTTACAATGCGACTGTTGTCTTCTAGTGTGCCATCTTGAAGACACTTAAGATGCCACCGTGTAACCTGAAGTACTCCATCTTCTGTTGCCCCAGTGATAAAGTTAGCACCAAGGGGATCCTTCAAGACAGAGGTATAGAGACCAAAGCGAGTCTTTTTAATATAGAATGCATCATCAATCCACTCTACATCTTCAGGAATGTTATTTTCAATAGTTCCACCAAAAGAATCTTCAAGGCGTGGTTTGCGTACTTGAGTCTCAGTCTGCTGTTCCGTCTTCGTCTTGTCCATTCTTGTTAAATCCAAAAGGTCCTTCTTTTTCTTCCATCTTCAGTCTTAAAGCAACAGTGCCAATAGACTCAAGAACTTTCAAAATATCCTCTGCTTTGGCATCTTCACCAAGTTCTTTGGCAACATACCAATACTTTGGCCAAAAGGTCTCGCCTGCCTTTTGATAATCTTCAAGAGTCAGTAATTTCATTTTTAAAAGGATGTGGTTTGTTTAGTTTAGTATTTACAGAGGAGATGTGTAGTTGTTTAATTGCCGCAACAACTTCAGGAGTCTCTTCCCACTCCCAGGTCTCTCCACCCTTACCAGTAAAAGTTCTTTTAGTCATCATAATCTCCTGACTGCCACAATTTTATCACAAATTCAATTCCTTTGCAAGATATTCTGCAGTATTATAGTTAGTTTGAATCCCTGGATGTGAATCATCTCTTGCAGTATCAACAAATTCTATGTATTTGCAATCTGGCAGTACTATTCTATTTGATGGGAAGACATTATAATCAACATATAAAACATCACTCCACATCTGCTGAATTGCAATTCGAGTTAACTTTAAATGCATCTTTATGTTCATATCATATCTCCTCCATGCTCGACCCAGATCACTTGGATCATCTGTCCACCAACCACAATTAATAACGTCAAATACAGACTTGTCTGATACAGAGGGAACTGGCATAAACAATGTACACCTAGCAGACTCTGGATATTCTACTATTACACCTTTTGGTTTAGGAAAATTCTTTCTAAACAAAGAACAGTTGTAAAGAACAGCATGTGCTGAAGAACCAGGAACACCAAGATTAATGACTGGGACACCAGTCATTCCACTCAATTGACCAGCAACAGTATCTTTAACATTAAGACCAATACCAAATACATTGGAAGTTCCAAAAATAACTATACTCTCTTCCCATGGTATAGAATCAAATTCCGCTGTTCTATAGTGATCAGAATTAAATTTATAAGATACCGATTTTGTTCTATAAATCCAGTCTTCAGGTTGACATTTTAAATTCTTTTTAAAAAGATCTTCATTATCACTATCCCAGAATTTAAATGTTCCTGCCCCATGGTCTTGAATGGGCATCAATCTATTTAAATCTTTACCTCTTTTATGACTCATGAGAATACCCTGACACAGTTTAATTTAGACCATCTATCAGCATCATATTCATCATTGACAATTGGTTCTCCCTTTATATTCAAACTAGTGTTCAATAAAACTGGAACACCAGTCTCTTTACCCCAACGTATCAAAAGATCATGAAGTTTAGGTGCATCTGATTTCTTCACAGTTTGAACTCTACTAGTCCCATCAACATGAATCACACCATGCAATAGATTTGGTGTCTTACATTTAACTGCATATTGCATAAATGGACTCTCCACCATGTCATCATGCATGTCAAAGTATTTTGATGCGTATTCAAGTGGAACTACTGGTGAGAATGGTCTGAATTCTTGTCTCTTTTTTATCTCATTTACTCTATCTTTAATCCCAGGGAATGTTGGATCTGCCAAAAGACTTCTGGCACCAAGTGCTCTTGGTCCAAACTCTGCCCTACCTCTCGCCAATCCACAGACTTTATTGTCTTTTAAGTAGTCAACAATAGAACTATTTGAATGGTGATGTAAGATCTTATATCCCAAATATGGAGAGAATTTGATCTTTCTCTTCTTATGCGCTAAGACTGCACCAATAGCAGAACCAGCATCACCAGGAGCAGGCATAATCCACACATTTTTAAAATGGTCATATGCATGTCCATTTGCAACACAATTCAATGCACAACCACCCATGAGAACTAAATTCTCTGTTCCTACCAAATTCTTTGCCTTCCCCAGTGCTTGATTAAACAATACTTCATAGACGTGTTGAGTTGCAGCAGCAATATCTTCATCGCTCTCACCTGGTGCCCAATCAAGACATCCACGGTGCAAATTACGCTTCGATATAAAGTCCATTCCAATCAACTCATTCAACATTCTTGTAGTGAGTTTAGTTCTATCACCATAGGATGACAGTGCCATCAAAATATATTCTTCCTCATTTGGTTTTAAACCAATTCTCTGTGTCATGGCAGAATACCACAACCCAATACTATTGGGATACTTTAACTCATATACCAATTTAATATCATTACCCCTCGCCTGCCAGATACTAAGAGTCTGAAATTCACCAATAGCATCAATAACAAGAATTGCACAATTGTTAAATTTACTTGTATAGTATCCTGCACAAGCATGACTATAGTGGTGATCAATAAACTTATGCTTACAATCAAAGTAACTTGTAAAGTTATCAATAAAAGGTCCTTGCCCCGCCTTAATTTGTCTCCACCTTTTACGTAGGGGATTCTCATACCAACAAATTAATTCAGGATCACCATACTTTAGAGCACTATTGACTAACTCTAGACAAACATATGGATCATTCTTTTTCCTACTAAAACGTTCACTTTCGCTAGCAAACATAAGGGAATCATTAGAAAATACTGCAAGAGCAGCATTATGACTATTCGATGATATCCCCCATGTGATCATATTTCTGCTCCCAATAACTAACTGGTAATGTAGGATCTTGTTTAATAATTGGATCTAATTTGTTAGCAGGACACATTGAACAAAAAGATTCATGCTCCCTACTTAAAAACTCTTTGAGTTCATCATCAGTGCAGTCAATACCTAAGGGTTTGTATTCTAGATAAGGATTCCACTTCTCATTAAGTTTATATTTGTTTGCCTGCATTGGCAAGTATGCAAGTGCTGGACACTTCCAAAGTTTATTCTCATGGAGTTGTAAAGCATGTTTAGATACACAATGCTTCCAACTTTGCTCTGGATTATTATCCTCATATGGCATCATTTTACTGCCATATCCAGTATATTGGGGAATCCAATGTTTGTTCGTAAAGTCCCAGAATTCTACTCTTACTTTTTTAGAATGTCTCCATTCTTTTGCAAGTGTATATCCTCTTTTAAATCTTTTGCCGTAGTTTAAATCTTTTGTGCTATGGATTGATATTGCTAGAGTTGTATCAGTTGCTCTTAATACTTCTGGCAATCTGGGATGATTGTGAAGGAATGATGCATTAGACACTAGATCTATTTTTGTATATGGATCAGGATACATCATCCTAATCATATAGATCATATCAACCAGGTCTTTATGAAGTGTTGGTTCTCCACCAAGTATAACAAAATGCTTTGGCTTTACTCTCCGACTCCAATTATATAGC
>OBOS01000018.1_pt1 | contig 11586 bp, 8 predicted proteins | sample 1535221 | NCBI WGS metagenome assembly OBOS01 (sample SAMEA3275624, study PRJEB22092) | marine metagenome | biome: ENVO 01000047; feature: ENVO 0000570; material: ENVO 00002150 | collected 2014-06-21T12:30:00+00 | depth 0 m
AAACTATCGTCCGCCAAGGTTTCTAGGCCCCCAATAACGTTGCCCTTTTCATAGGATCCCGGATAACCGTTTGCGGCCATTACGACGGTGATCGCGTGGTCATCCGCCCAGTTCACCTTTGCCGCGTCCAAACGCCCTTCAGCTGTGGCCAACATCAGATCAAGCGCCTGTGCACCAAGGCGCATCATCAGCACCTGACATTCAGGGTCCCCGAAGCGGACATTGTATTCAACCAAGCGGGGTTGACCGTCTTTGATCATCAAACCTGCGTATAGCACACCTTGGTAGGGTGTTCCGCGGCGGTCCATTTCGGCAACGGTGGGACGCACGATTTCGTTTAATGCGCGTTCTGCAACTTCATCCGTCAAAACGGGCGCAGGGGAATAGGCCCCCATGCCGCCTGTGTTGGGGCCTGTGTCGCCTTCGCCTACGCGTTTGTGGTCTTGGGCTGTTCCAACGGGCAGCACGTTTTTTCCATCACATAGGATGAAAAATGACGCCTCTTCGCCTTCCATGAATTCCTCGATAACCACTTCGGCACCTGCGTCACCAAATGTGCCTGAAAACATATCATCAATCGCGCTCAGGGCTGTTTCCAAATCCATGGCCACGATCACGCCCTTGCCTGCGGCCAAACCATCGGCCTTAACCACAATGGGTGCACCCTGTTTGCGCACATAGGCCTTGGCGCTTTCCGCGTCATGGAAATGTCCGTAGGCCGCAGTTGGTGCGTTCGCCGCATCACAGATTTCTTTGGTAAAGCTTTTTGACGCTTCTAGTCGGGCCGCCGCTTTTGATGGGCCAAATGTCAACACGCCTGCATCGCGCAGATCATCTGCAATCCCAATGGCCAAGGGCGCCTCTGGACCAATGATCACGAATGAAATGTCGTTTTCCCGAACAAAGGACAGGACATCCGCGCTGTTCTCAGGGTTTAGCGCCACACATGTGGCATGTGCGGCAATCCCTGCATTACCAGGCGCGGCATATAGGGTATCACATTTTGGGTTTTGTTTCACGGCCCAGGCCAATGCATGCTCACGTCCGCCGCTGCCCAAAATCAGGATGTTCATCGTAATACTCCACTTGGCCTTTTCTTGCGCGCGTTCTAAGCTGTGAATGAGCAAAGTACAAGCGAGGCAGAATGTCCGACCTGATCGATAATCCACGCATGGGCGCAAACGATCCTGAATTTTCGGTAACCGAAATTTCAGGCGCGATTAAGCGCGTGGTCGAAGGCGAATTTTCAAACGTTCGGATACGGGGTGAGGTAGGGCGCGTCTCCTTTCCGCGTTCGGGTCATGTTTACTTGGATCTTAAGGATGACAAATCGGTATTATCCGCGGTGATCTGGAAAGGTGTGGCAAGCCGCCTGAGCGTTCCACCAGAAGAGGGGATGGAGGTTGTTGCCTCGGGACGGATCACAACATTTGGTGGACAGTCGAAATATCAGCTGGTGATTGATGACATAAAACCTGCGGGCGTGGGTGCCCTGATGGCGATGTTGGAAAAACGCAAAGCGGCATTGGCGGCAGAAGGTTTGTTTGATGCATCACGCAAACGTCCATTGCCTTATCTGCCAGAGGTGATCGGCGTTGTCACATCCCCCTCGGGTGCGGTTATTCGGGATATTTTGCATCGTCTGCGCGATCGTTTTCCACGTCGTGTTTTGGTTTGGCCTGTTGCGGTGCAGGGTGACAAATGCGCCCCCGAAGTGGCCCGTGCCATCGCTGGCTTTAACGAAATGATGCCAGGTGGCGCATTGACCCGTCCCGACGTGTTGATCGTCGCGCGAGGCGGTGGATCGCTTGAGGATTTATGGGGCTTTAATGAAGAGGTTGTGGCGCGTGCTGCTGCAGCTTCGGACATTCCTTTGATTTCCGCAGTGGGGCATGAAACGGATACAACCCTGATTGATTTTGTGTCCGATAAACGTGCGCCAACCCCAACGGCGGCGGCAGAATTGGCCGTCCCTGTGCGTCATGAAATATTGGCGTGGGTGGATCAACAGGGTACGCGATTAACCCACGCGCTTAGCCAATCTTTGGGTCAGCGTTCGCAACGTTTGCGCGATCTTTCCCGCGCCATGCCACGGGTTGAGGCATTGTTGGACAGCCCCCGCCAACGTTTGGATTTGTGGGGGGATCGGTTGCCCGCCGCACTGCGCCACCTCGTCCAGCGGCGTAAAACATTTTTGGTTGAGCGTGTCGGCACATTGCGCCCATCATTTTTGCGCACCCGTATTGAGAGTGAAACACGGCGTTTAGGTTCACTCGGACCCCGTTTGGCCCCCGCCTTGTCCCGCGGCGTGGGCCAAGATCGGAACCGTTTTGAAGCGCTGAACACACGTCTGCGGGCCGATGTTTTAGAACGCGATATCCAACAAAAGAAACGTGCGTTTTCAGATGTCTCGCGACGGTTTTCGCAGATTGCAACAAGTGAGGTTGCCGCGTGGCGCGAACGATTGGATGCGCTGGATCGATTACGCGAAACCTTGGGATATAAGGAAACGCTGCGTCGTGGATATGCGGTTGTGCGGGATGGTGATCAGGTGATCACCACCAAATCAGACGCATCAAAGGCGGCGCATTTGGAAATCGAATTCAAGGATGGGCGCATGTCGCTCACGCGCGCTGCTACCGTTGCGAAAGCCAAAAAATCGCCCTCATCTGACGATCAGGGCACCTTGTTTTAAACGCCGACTTCTGGGCCTGTGCAGGTCATCTCGCGGGTGGTGGGGCGCATGTATTGCACGCTGCCATCAAAACCCTGATCCCCATAAAATTGTGCAACAACCCCATCTGTTGTGCGCACCATGCGCCAGCATTGGGGTTTGTTGTCGACTTCACCGTAATAAGAATAGGAAAAACACACTAAACCATTCCATTCAAAATATTCGCCAAACACGCATTTTTGCCCATCAAAGGCCCATTCAACCTGTCGATCTGGTAAATATCGTTCGGTTCCAACCAACCCCTGCGGACTGTAAAAATCAAACGTCCGCCCTGTTGCGTGACGTTCAAATTCATCAATGCTCATCTCGGTTTCAGAGGTTGCTGAAGTGGCGATCAAGAATGGAATTAGGGTTAGGTATTTCATACTCCAAAATTAGCAGGAATTTCACCAAGGGAAACTTTTATTCGCAAACCGAACGTTTCTGGGCAGAGGTGTGTCGTTTTTAGTCTCGCCCTATCATGGGTATGAGCAGTAAACAGAGGCAAACCACAGGGGAAGAGTCTCATGGCATTAGATGATCGCAAAGGTGTTTGGAAGTCTGGCAAAGGAAAAGGCCGTCACACACCAAAGGGGCGTCAATATGAGGATCAGGCCCTGATCGATGTTCAGGCGTTGTTGGGGGATGCCGAACGTCGCTCGGATTTGTTGATCGAGTTTTTGCATCTTATTCAGGATGAATATGGGCATCTGTCGGCTGCACATCTGCGTGCTTTGGCCGAAGAATTAAAACTGTCCCAAGCAGAAGTGTTCGAAGTGGCCACATTCTATGCCCATTTTGATGTGGTGAAGGAGGATGAAACACCTCCACCTGCGCTGACCATTCGTGTGTGTGATTCATTGTCTTGTGAATTGGCGGGGGCCGAACAATTGCAAAAGGCGCTTGAAGATGGTTTGGACCCGTCGCAGGTGCGTGTTCTGCGTGCACCCTGCATGGGGCGCTGTGATACCGCACCCGCATTGGAAATTGGACATAAGCATATTGATCATGCCACACCAGAAAAGGTGGACGCGGTTATTACTGCTGGCGATTATCACGCGGAAATCCCCGATTACGAAACGTTGGATGCCTATGTCGCAAATGGTGGATATGAAACGCTGAAATCATTGCGTGCTGGCGGTGATTGGGAAGCGGTGCAGGACAAAGTTCTGTCTGCTGGTCTGCGTGGTTTGGGCGGCGCGGGTTTCCCATCGGGTAAAAAATGGGGTTTTGTGCGCGCCAATGCCGGCCCACGGTATCTGGCCGTGAACGGGGACGAAGGCGAGCCCGGCACCTTCAAAGACCGCTATTATCTGGAACGTACACCGCATCTGTTCCTAGAAGGTATGTTGATCGCCGCATGGGCGGTCGAGGCGGAAAAAGCATTCATTTATATGCGAGATGAATATCCGGCCGTTCTGCATATATTGCGTACTGAAATTGCGGCATTGGAACAGGCGGGTCTTGTTGCGCCGGGTTATATTGATCTGCGCCGTGGGGCTGGGGCTTATATCTGCGGTGAAGAAAGCGCGATGATCGAGTCTATCGAGGGCAAGCGCGGTCTGCCACGTCATCGTCCCCCGTTTGTTGCTCAGGTCGGCATCTTTGATCGTCCAACATTGGTGCATAATATCGAAACACTGCATTGGGTGGCGCGGATTTGTCGTGAAGGCCCCGAAATTCTGAACTCCGTTGAAAAGAATGGCCGCACAGGTTTGCGCAGCTATTCGGTGTCAGGTCGGGTGAAGAACCCAGGTGTACATCTGTTGCCAGCAGGCTCCACCATTATGGATATTATTGAGGCCGCAGGCGGCATGGCCGAGGGACATGAATTCAAGGCCTATCAACCGGGTGGGCCATCTTCTGGATTGCTCCCTGCATCTATCAACGATGTGCCATTGGATTTTGACACGCTTCAACCGCTGGGCACCTTTATAGGCTCCGCTGCCGTTGTGGTGTTGTCCCAGCATGATCGCGCACGTGACGCTGCGCTAAACATGTTGCGCTTTTTCGAGGATGAAAGCTGTGGTCAATGTACGCCGTGCCGCGTGGGCTGTGAAAAGGCCGTTAAATTGATGCAGGCTGACAGTTGGGATCAACCGTTGTTGGAAGAACTTTGTGGAGCAATGGCCGATGCCTCGATTTGTGGCCTTGGACAGGCTGCACCAAATCCGATCAAATTGGTGATGAAGCATTTTGAGGATGAAATTTAACCGTTGCACCACGCTACGACCTTGTGATTATTGCATAAAAGCCTGTTCAGGGGCTTTAATCCTGTGTGGATTGCGATTAGGTGGGAAGTAAGCCCACTTTTGGAGGTAGCATGGCGTTTTTCTCAAAGCTTAAGGAACGTTTGTTTCGCTCGTCATCCAAGCTGGATGAAGGTCTTGACGCGATTGTGGAAGATGGCGGAGAGGAAGAGGTACTGGAAACGCCAGTCGAAAAAGTGCTTGTCCCCGATCCAGTTTTAGAAGAACCCTCTCCAGAGCCAGAGCCAGAGCCAGAGCCAGAGCCAGAGCCAGAGCCAGAGCCAGAGCCAGAGCCAGTTGTTGCTACGCAACCGGCGCCAACACCCGCGCCGAAAGAGGCCACGCCGCCCAAGCAAGGTTTGATGGGGCGCTTGCTTGGCCGATCCAAGCCTACAGTCGTGCGTCGCACCCTGGATGACGATATGTTGGAACAGTTGGAAGAGTTGCTGATCCAATCAGATATGGGCGTGGATACCGCGTTACGTGTCACGGCTAACATGGCGCAAGGGCGGTTTGGCACGAAACTTTCGAGTGATGAGATTAAACAGCTGCTTGCAGGTGAAATCACACGCATCATGGAACATGTGGCCAAGCCCATGCCACTTTATCCCACCAAGCCACAGGTGGTTTTGGTAGTTGGCGTGAACGGGTCAGGCAAAACCACAACCATCGGCAAGTTAGCGAGCCAGTTTAAGGCGGCAGGCAAATCCGTGGTGATTGCTGCGGGGGACACATTCCGCGCGGCTGCAGTCGAACAATTGCAGGTTTGGGGTGACCGCGCAGGGGTTCCTGTTCTGACCGCCCCCGAAGGATCGGACCCCGCATCGCTGGCCTTTGATGCGATGACCAAGGCCCAAGAAGAAGGTGCGGATCTGTTAATGATCGACACCGCAGGACGCCTGCAAAATCGCCAAGATTTGATGGAAGAATTGGCCAAAATCGTGCGCGTTATTCGTAAAAAAGATCCCCATGCCCCGCACAACACGCTGTTGGTGTTGGATGCAACCACTGGGCAGAATGCCCTGTCACAGGTTGATACGTTTAAAAAACTTGCCGATGTTTCGGGTTTGGTAATGACAAAACTGGACGGCACGGCCAAGGGGGGGGTTTTGGTGGCGCTGGCGGATAAATTTGGCCTGCCCATCCATGCGATTGGGGTTGGTGAACAGATTGATGATCTGGCCCCCTTTGATCCAGAAGATTTTGCAAAAGCTTTAACGGGTCTGGAATAACCATATATGGCTGAGTGGGTCTACGCGGTTGAGGGGACGGAAACAGGGCACTCAATCGCCTTGGTGCTCGCTCTATTGGCGGCGTTCCTGCATGCGGTTTTTGGGGCCTTGCAAAAGGGGCGTCATGATCCATGGTTGTCGCGCGGTGCGATGGATTTTGGCTATGCAACCATCATGCTGCCTGTTGCTATCCTATTGGTCCCCGTACCTGAACCCACGTTATGGCCCATTTTGTTCGGGGCTTGGGTCATCCACACGCTTTATAAGGTGTTGCAAGGATACGCCTATGTGAAAGGCGCCTACACGGTTGTGTATCCCCTCGTGCGCGGAACAGGGCCGCTCTTCACCGTCTTTGGGGCATATTTGATTTTCGGCGAAACCTTTAGCGCGATCCAGTGGATGGGTGTTGTTGTCCTGCTCTGCGGTATTTTTGGGTTGGCCGCCTATAATTTTGTATTTTTGGAATCAAATCGTGAAACATTTGGACCTGCCTTGGTGTTTGCCATCGCAACAGGTTTTTTTGTGGCCCTATATACGACATATGATGCCTATGGAATTCGCGCAGCTGAGAACCCATTTACATTTCTAGTTTGGTTTTTTGTGGTGGATGGCGTGACCTTTCCCGTAGTTGCAGCAATCAGGTGGCGGGGGATGCAGGATCGTGCCTCACTTGGCCCCCTGGTTCTGCGTGGCTATATCGGTGGTTTTGTCGCAATCCTTAGTTTTGGCTCAATCATGTTGGCCACACGTCTGGACAAAGTCGGCGAAGCCGCCATATTGCGGGAAACATCCGTGGTCTTTGCGGCGCTGATTGGGTGGTTGGTCCTAAAGGAAAAGGTGGGACCGCGCAGGATTATGTTGATGTGTTTAATTGCGCTGGGCGCAGTGATTGTGGAATTAGGTGGATAAGATGAGCGAGCAAAAGCAAAACAATCAAATGCTGAAAACGATTTTAGAAACGCTGCCCGTGGCTGTTTTCTTTTTGACCTACATCTTTTTCAAAAACGAAGTTGTTGAATTTGCGGGCCAGGAATATACGGGCTTTGTCCTTGCCACGGCGATTTTTGTCCCTTTCCTCTGCGTCTCAACGGTTATCGGATGGCGATTGTTTGGCGAGGTGTCCAAGGTTCAATTGCTGACACTGGTTCTGGTACTGATTTTTGGTGGTTTGACGATTTTCCTGAATGACGAAAGCTTTTTCAAGATGAAACCAACCTTGGTTTATGTCTTGTTTGGGGGGGCAATTGCGGTTGGGTTGGTGCAAGGCAAATCCTATCTTCAATCCATATTGGGCAGTTCGGTTCCCATGAAGGATGAGGGGTGGATGATCATCTCGCGTCGCATCATGATCTTTTTCTTTTCATTGGCGATCTTGAATGAAATCATTTGGCGCACGCAATCATCCGAGGTTTGGGTTTATTTCAAAACCTTCGGGCTGACATTTGCGCTCTTGGTCTTCTTGGCAACACAATACAAAGTTCTGCAACAATACGGTGAATTTGACGAAGACAAGGATTAACGCATCCCATCCATTCTCGGGATGATTAGTTGCGATTGACCATCTGATTTGGTTGGGTTATCACGCGCTCGTGGCGATTTGTTACCGGATTGCGGGCCACGTAAAATAAACCGCTAAAAGGTCAGGAAGAAAGAACCCCCTTTCCCTTGGCCGAGTGGAAGGGGTTTTTTTATTGGCGAAATGCCACAGAGAATAAGATGAGCGATACATTTAAACCACGCACAAAAATGGTCCATGGCGGAACCCGTCGGTCACAATATAACGAAGTCAGCGAAGCGATTTTTCTGACGCAAGGGTTTGTTTACGAAACAGCGGACGATGCCCAAGCGCGCTTTATTCAGGCAGGTGATGATGAGTTCATCTATGCCCGTTACGGCAATCCGACTGTTGCCATGTTTGAAGATCGGATTGCGGCCCTAGAAGATGCAGAAGATGCCTTTGCCACTGCATCGGGCATGGCGGCCGTAAATGGTGCGTTAATGTCTTTGGTGTCCGCGGGGGATCACGTTGTTGCCTCTCGGGCGCTCTTTGGATCATGTCTGTACATTCTAGAAGAGATCATGCCGCGCATGGGCGTGAACGTCACGTTTGTGGATGGTAACGATTTGGATGCATGGCGCACCGCCGTGGCGCCCGATACAAAAATTGTGTTTTTTGAAACAATCTCAAACCCTACGCTTGAGGTTATTGACATCGCGGCAGTTTCAGAAATTGCGCATGCCAATGACGCGCTGGTGATCATTGATAACGTCTTTGCAACGCCTGTATTTTCGAACGCGATTGCGCTTGGCGCGGATTTGGTGGTGTATTCCGCGACAAAACATATCGATGGTCAGGGCCGTACCTTGGGCGGTGTCATTTTGGGGCGCAAGGATATGATCCGCGGACCAATTGAAACCTATATGAAGCACACTGGCGGTTCGATGAGTCCGTTTACAGCGTGGGTCATGCTAAAGGGTTTGGAAACCATCGAATTGCGTGTGCGTGCCCAAGCGTCAACGGCACAGTTTCTGGCAGAAAAATTAAGTGGGCACGAAAATTTATCTCGGGTGATTTATCCAAATCACCCGTCGCATGAAAAATATGATCTGGTGCAGCAGCAAATGGGCAGCGGTGGGACCGTATTCGCAATTGAAATTAAAGGTGGGCAAGAGGCCAGTTTTGCATTTCTAAATCGCCTGCAAATCGCCGTGATTTCGAATAATTTGGGGGATGCAAAATCAATTGTAACGCACCCAGCGACGACAACACACCAACGCCTGCCTGATGATCAAAAGGCCGCTTTGGGGATCACGGATGGCCTAATCCGCTTCTCTGTAGGGTTAGAAGATCAAGAGGATCTTTTGGCTGATATTCTGGCGGCTTTGGGTTAATTTTAAACCTGTCGCTTTTCAGATTGAGAAAAGCGTTACTGGAAACTTTCTGATCTGCGCCCTACAATAAGAACATAAGAAAGTTTTGGAGTTCGCCATGAACATTCATAGTCGCGATGTAGATAAAGAGATCGAACGCAGTGAGGCGCAGGCCGCATTGGACGTTTTGCGCAGCTTCATCGCAGAAAAAGGTGCGGATGCATTGGATGGCCCGCATTTGACCGCGTTGCGTGGTTTACTACCCTCAGCTTACCCAGAACTTTCGCGCGAATTCCCAGATAACTTTGTGGTGGATGCTGCGTATCGCGATACCTTGCCAGATCTGCAAAATGGTCCTAGTTCGTTGATCCGTGGGGAAAACCGTGTCATTCAACACGTTGGCATTTCAAACTTCCGCCTGCCGATCAGTTTCGCGACCAAGGTGGGTGGCTCCATCACGCTTGAAACCTCTGTAACGGGCACTGTCAGCCTTGAAGCCGACAAAAAGGGCATCAACATGTCGCGCATCATGCGCAGCTTTTATAAGCACGCAGAAGAGCGGTTTAGTTTTGATGTCGTATCGGCCGTTTTAGACGATTATAAATCTGATTTGGAAAGCTTTGATGCGCGGATTGCGTTACGGTTTTCATATCCAGTTAAGGTACATAGCCTGCGTTCGAGCCTATCTGGGTATCAGTATTACGACATCACACTGGAATTGGTGGAGCACGAAGGCGTGCGTCATAAGATGATGCATCTTGATTATGTTTATAGTTCAACGTGTCCCTGTTCACTGGAGCTGTCTGAACATGCGCGCCAATCGCGTGGGCAGTTGGCAACACCGCATTCACAGCGTTCGGTGGCGCGCATTTCTCTTAAATTTGAACAGGGCGAAAAGCTTTGGTTCGAAGATGTGATTGATATGTGCCGCCGCGCGGTCCCGACCGAGACCCAAGTTATGGTTAAGCGCGAAGATGAACAGGCATTTGCGGAATTGAACGCAGCAAATCCAATTTTTGTCGAGGATGCTGCACGCCTGTTTGCAGAACAACTGAGCGCGGATGCACGCATTTCAGATTACCGTGTCGCGGCCAGCCACCAAGAAAGCCTGCACAGCCATGATGCCGTGTCCGTCTTGACCAATGGATCCACATTTGCATCGAATTCCATTGATCCGCGCTTCTTTGAATCCTTAATCCACCGCGGATAAACACGCTTGACTTTGGTGTGATTGAACGCCAACGGTTTTGTCATGTTTGATATTCGACCCATCGGATACGTGATCGGGATCATTGTGGCCTTTCTTGGCGTGATGATGATTTTCCCAATGATCTTGGATTTTGCGGATGGAAACCCGCATTGGCGTGTGTTTGCCCAGGCGGGGGCGATCACAATGATATCGGGCCTTTTTGTTTCGATGTCTTGTTCGAATGGAAAATCCCAAGGACTTGAACTGCAAAAGACATTTCTGCTTACCACTGGCGTTTGGGTGGTCTTGCCGATTTTTGCGGCCCTGCCATTTTTGATGGGGGCAACTCAGTCCTCTGTTGTCGATGCGGTTTTCGAGGCGACCTCGGGCCTGACAACGACAGGATCGACTGTGATCAGTGGTTTGGATGATTTGCCGCGTGGTTTGCTCTTATGGCGCGGGCTATTGAATTGGTTAGGCGGCATTGGGATCATCGTTGTTGCGATGGTTTTTTTGCCTGAGTTGCGCGTTGGCGGCATGCAGATTTTCCGCGCGGAGTCCTTTGACACAATGGGGAAGATTTTACCGCGTGCCACGCAAATTTCAGGGCAAATTTCGATCATCTATATTGGTCTGACGATCGCCTGTTTTCTAAGTTATATCATTGCCGATATGTCGGGATTTGATGCGCTTATCCACGCCCTGACGACCGTGGCAACAGGTGGGTTTTCGTCCCATGATGCATCATTCGCCGCAATGTCGGGGCCTGCGGAATATGTGGCATCACTTTATATGGTTTTAGCTGCCTTGCCATTTGTACGCTTCGTCCAGCTTTTAAATGGCAGTGCGCGGCCCATCTTTACCGATGAACAAATCCGCGGGTTTGTGGCGACATTGGCAGTGATTATCGCATTCAGCACGGTTTACCTGATCTATTCGCAGAACTTTGTAATTGAACAGGCGTTTCGTCAGGCCCTATTCAATATCATCTCGATCATGAGTGGGACGGGTTACGCATCTGCTGATTACATGTTGTGGGGCGCGCCCATGGTGGCGGTATTCTTCTTCATTGGATTGATTGGTGGTTGCGCGGGATCAACCGCGTGTTCGGTAAAAATCTTTCGCTATCAAATTATGCTTTCGGCCATGTCAACGCAACTGCGCCGCATCCAATCCCCAAACAGCGTGCATGTTCCGCATTTCCAAGATCGTCCAATTTCGCAGGACGTGATGGACTCGGTCATGGTGTTCTTTGTGATGTTTTTTATCTCACTTGGCTATGCGGGGCCAGGGGACGAGGTTATTCACACCGAACATGGATTTGCGATGTAT
>OBOS01000021.1_pt1 | contig 11107 bp, 11 predicted proteins | sample 1535221 | NCBI WGS metagenome assembly OBOS01 (sample SAMEA3275624, study PRJEB22092) | marine metagenome | biome: ENVO 01000047; feature: ENVO 0000570; material: ENVO 00002150 | collected 2014-06-21T12:30:00+00 | depth 0 m
AGTGCATAGATCGCCGTGGCAAGCGCGATGGCCTGAACATCGACAATGGTATTTTGTCCATACCCATAAAGGGCCGCGGCCAAGGGCAGTGGGATAACGAACAAGGCAGTCGTTGCAGGAAAACTTAGCGCTGCGGTGAAGAATGCGCCGTTTGATAATGCCTCTTTTGCAGCACCTTCATCCCCCGATTTTAGGTGCCGTGATAGTTCGGGTAACAAAACAATGCCCACTGCAATTCCGACCACACCAAGAGGTAGTTGATAAAGGCGATCCGCACCATACAGCCAACTGATCGCGCCAACCTGTTGACTGGATACCAACTGACCGACCAGCAGATTGATTTGCACCACCCCATTGGCCAGCGCGGCAGGTGTCGCAACGATCAACAGGTGTTTCATTTCGGTCGAAAATCGCGGCCGCGCTAATGTTAGTTTCAACCCGCTTTGTCGGGCGTGATACCAAACTAGACCCAGTTGCAGGATACCTGCGGCGGGTACGGACCAGATCAGGAACGTGATTGCAGATCCACCAATCACCCAAGATGTGCCAAGAGCCGCGATTATGATAATATTTAATAAAACAGGTGCGGCGGCAGCCACGGCAAATTTTCCAACGCTGTTCAATGCACCTGAAATCAACGCGGCCAAGCTGATGAACAAGATATAGGGAAACATCACACGGGCGTAATCAACGCTAAGGTCAAAGCGTGGATCATCCGCAAATCCAGTGGCCGAGGCCCAAATAAACAGCGGCATGAAAATCATGGCAAATGCGGTCAGGATCAACAAAACAAAGCTGAGGCTGCCCATCGCCTGATTTGCAAATTCGATGGGATTATCGTCCGCCTCGACACGTTTTGAAAACATCGGAACAAAGGCTGCGTTAAATGCCCCTTCGGCCGTAAATCGGCGGAACATATTGGGCAGGCGAAACGCCGCGATAAACGCGTCCAAGACGGGGCCCGCCCCGATCAACGCATATAACATGACCTCTCGCAACATCCCCAAGATGCGGCTCATCAGGGTCCAAAACCCCACGGTCATCACATTGCGCAGCATGCTTTATCCCTCTGCCCGCTCTACCCCTTTGCTGATCGCCTCGGTGAGTTGACGTTCAAGGGTGCGTTGTTTGCTGTCGCTATAGAATTTCAGACCAAACATGTCTTTTACATAAAAACTATCAACGACTTGCTCACCGTAGGTCGCGACCACGGCAGAGGCAATATAAACGTTTAGGTTCGCAAGCGTGCGTGTCAGATCAAACAACAAACCCGGGCGGTCGCGTGTATCCACCTCAATGATGGTGTATATGTCAGACCCATCATTGTCGAAGGTGACCGAGGTTGACACTTTGAATGCCTTTTCGCGCTTTTTGAATTTGTCCTTTTCATGCACGGCGTCGCGCGTCACGACCTCGCCCTTTAGCGTACGTTCGATCATATTGCGCAGGCGGGACAGGCGGGACAGATCATAGGCCTCTCCATCGCTGTCCTGGACCCAAAATGCGGCAGTGGCATAGCCGTCTTTGGTTGTATAGGTCCGCGCATCGACAACGTTTGCACCGACCAATGTCAGCGCACCTGCAAGACGGGAAAAGATACCTGGGTGATCATGCAGGGCAAAACAAATGCGTGTTGCATCACGATCCGTGTCAGGGTGGACATCCAAACGGATTTCATCCGCCCCCAAATTGCGCAGCAGATTTGCAAAAACAACATGCGTCTTGTCGGGCAAGCCCTGCCAATAAGGTTCATAGTGGCGCCCAAGCTCTTCTTGAATTTCGCCCTTGTTCCAATCTTTCAGCGCGCCTTCCAGGAATTTTTTAGCCTCATTGCTGCGGTTCTTGCGATTGACGGCTTCAAGCCCGTCTTCCAGCGCGCGCCGTGTTTCGGCATAAAGTGCGCGGATCAATGTGGCCTTCCAATTGTTCCAAGTGTTTGGGCCAACGCCGCGAATATCGCACACCGTCAAAACGGTCAGCAGATCCAAACGTTCGGTGGTTTGAACAGCCTTGGCAAAATCCCGTACTGTGCGCGGATCGGCGATATCACGTTTTTGCGCCATATCCGACATCAACAGATGATAGCGGACCAGCCATTCAACGGTGTCCACTTCTTCCTGAGACAGGCCAAGCCGCGGTGCAACCTTGCGCGCGATTTTTGCCCCCAGGATTGAGTGATCTTCGCTGCGCCCCTTGCCAATATCATGCAACAGCAGGGCCACATAGATAACCTTGCGATTTATGCCTGCCTGTAGGATCGAACTGGCAATGGGCAGCTCTTCTTCCAACTCTGCACGTTCAATCTGCGCAAGGCTTTTGATCACTTGGATCGTATGTTCGTCCACCGTATAGCTGTGATACATATTAAACTGCATCATCGCGACGATGGGTTCAAACTCTGGGATAAACGCGGCCAGTGCGCCCAACTCATTCATCCGCCGTAATGCACGTTCAGGGTTGCCGTGTTTTAGCAGTAAATCCAAAAAGATGCGCTGGGCCTCGGGGTTTGTTCGCATGTCATCGTCGATGCGATCGAGCGAGGCAGACACCATGCGCATTTCATTGGGGTGGATGAGTAAGCCAGTGCGTAAGCCCTCTTCAAAAATACGCAAAAAATTCAATTTATCTGCGTAATAGATATCTGGATTTTTAACGGCAAGACGGCCGTTGATCACTTCATACTCCTTGCGCACCTTGGGTTTGCGACGGAAGATACGTTCAAGCAATGGCGCATCTTTGGTGTGATCCGCCTCAAGGGAGGTCAGTAAGATGCGCGTCAAATCTCCAACCTTTGTGGCATGACGGAAATAGTCTTGCATGAACAGTTCCACACCGCGTCGCCCCTTTTGGTCGCGATAGCCCATGCGGTCGGCCACCTCGACCTGCAAATCAAACGAAAGCTGTTCCGCCGCGCGGTTTGTAACTAAATGCAAATGGCATCGCGCGGCCCAAAGGAAGTTTTCAGCCGCTTCAAACAGCGCGTATTCGTCTGGGCGGAACACGCCAAGATCAACCAATTTGGCCGTATTCTGAACGCGATAGACATATTTTGTGATCCAAAAGAGTGATTGCAGATCCCGCAGTCCCCCTTTGCCCTCTTTGACATTCGGCTCAACCATATACCGTTGGCCTTGCTTTTCGTGTCGGGTGTCGCGTTCTCCCAATTTGGCGTCAATGAACTCGCGTGCACTGCCTACAAACAACTCGGACCAAAGTTTTTCTTCAAGCTCTTGGGCCAATCCTGTGTCGCCACAGACATATCGTTGTTCCAACATGGCTGTGCGAATGGTGAAATCCTCACCACCTAGGCGCAAACAATCGCGTATGGTGCGCGATGAATGGCCAACTTTTAGGCGCAGGTCCCACAGCATGTAGAGCATGCTTTCAATAACGCTCTCGGCCCAAGGTGTTATTTTGTAAGGTGTCAAGAATAACAAATCGACATCCGAAAAAGGGGCCATTTCAAAACGACCATAGCCCCCAACCGCCATCACACTTAGACGTTCTGCCTCGGTCGGTGTGGCATTTAGATGCGTTTGATTTGCCGCGCGCCATGCACACTTGACCAGTTCATCTGTCAACCAAGCATAACTTTGCACCGCCTGACGGGCTGCGTTCGGGGTATCGGATAGCGCATTGGCGATTTGTTTCATGCCCGATTTGCGCATCTGTTTAAGCGCATCAACCAGTGCACCACGCAATTTATCAGGCGCGCTATCCTCAAAAATTGGGGTTAGCGCCTCTGGATCGAAAATAGATTTCGGGTCACATATTAGGTTTAGTTCGTTAGAATCCTGTGATTGCGAAGGAGCGTGGAGCGGGGTCAATGATTAGTACCTGTTTGTCTTGGACTGTGGCAATTGCCAAGCCGCGTTCGTTTGTACCATCATCCTTCAAACGGAATATCCCGTCCACCCCCTGAAAGCCAGAGGGCTGCGTCAAAGCTTCGCGCGTCAGGATATCGTCAAATCCTGCCTGCGCCAACGCGCCAATCGCTGCAATCCCATCAAACGCCAAACTGGCCAATTGGTGGGGACGATTTCCAAATTGCTCTTGGAATTGTGTCGAAAAATTTTCAGTGCGCGTCAGATCAGGAACTGCAAACCAACCGCCTTGCAAACCGTTTAGCTCAAGCGTTTGCGGTGGGATATCCCAACGGGTTAGTCCCACATACTGCACATTCGCGGGATCTAACCCGGCCTCTGGCAACAACTGCGCCAACAGTGGCAATGCTCCTGCAGATGAGGAAGTTAAGAACAGTGTGTCAACATCCTCGATTTCGGCAGACGCACGGATTAGGGGAACAGTATTCACCACACTTTCTTGGGTCAGCTCAAAACTTTGTGCCGAAACGATTCGTAGGTTTGTGTCCGCTGCGGCACCCTGAAATGCGTTAAGGCCCATTTGTCCGTCGATCCGATCAGAGTGAATGACCATCGCGCGTTCTTTGCCTTGTTCTGCGGCAAACGAAACGATGCGGCGCGCTGTGTTGTCAAAGGTTTTGCCCAACACGAACACATTGCCACCAGCGATGGTTGTGTTGTTTGAAAAGCTTAGAATATTAACGCCGTCGTCCGCGACAGCGGTGCCCGCCGCATTTGCGGCCTCGGCATAAAGGGGGCCAATGATGATTTTTGCACCTTCATCAACGGCCTGTCGCGCAACGCTGGCTGCAACGGTTGCATCGCCCACAGTATCATAGACACGAAGGTCAATTTCCAAATCGTCCAATTGTGCGGCGGCAAGGCGTGCAGCATTTTCCAGATCTGCTGCAATCTGCGCCGTCGCGTCAGAAGATTGGGGCACCAATAATGCGACAGGAACAGGTTTTGATGTATCAACCTTAGGACCTGTTGGCATTGTCGGCGCACAGGCTGTCATGAGGGCCAATGCACTTATCGCGACAAAGCTTTGGACTTTCTTGCCAATTTTGGTCATAGGCATCATCATACCTTCATCTCCCGCACCCGATCAGTCTCGTTACTCGGTGGGACGATAATGCGCATGAATATATGGGTCTAGATGTGAATCGTAAAATATCGAAATTAGCCGCGGGTTTATATTTTGTTGCAACACCTATCGGAACTGCGCGGGATATTACGCTGCGCGCATTGGATATTTTAGCATCTGCCGATGTGATTACGGCCGAGGATACGCGCAGCATGCGAAAATTGATGGACATTCATGGCATTGCGTTAAACGGTCGACCCTTGTTGGCGTATCACGATCACAACGGTGAAAAGGTGCGCCCAAAGGTGATGCAGTATTTAGAAGAGGGCAAGTCAGTTGCCTATGGTTCAGAGGCGGGCACGCCTATGATTGCCGATCCTGGATATCATTTGGCCAAACAGGTTGCGGATGCGGGGTATCTGGTGACATCGGCCCCAGGACCAGTTGCCTTTATCACTGCACTCACCCTGTCGGGATTGCCAAGTGATCGAATTTTGTTCGAAGGCTTCTTGCCCAACACGAAATCGCAAAGGTGTTCAAAACTGTCTGAGTTGTCCGAAATTCCAGCAACTTTGGCATTCTATGAATCGCCAAAACGCATTGCCGCCACATTAAAGGACGCTGCCTTAACATTGGGTGGAGAGCGTAGCGCGGCCCTTGCCCGCGAGCTGACGAAAAAATTCGAAGAAGTGCGGCGTGGCACGCTGGACGAATTGCTGGACAGTGTAACAGAGCATCCGCCAAAGGGCGAAATTGTTTTGTTGATCGACCGTGCCCGTTCATCATCCGTTAACCAAGATGACATAGATGATCAGATCAGAAGCGCGTTGGATAAAATGTCCGTAAAAGATGCGGCTGACATGATTTCGGCGGCAACAGGACAACCAAGGCGCAAGATTTATCAAAGAGCCTTGGCGATTGACAAAAACGACGACGGGTAAAGTTTCTTATCACTCTGGGCAGACCGCTGAACTTCAAGTCGCGCGGCATTGGGCACGCGATGGATGGTGCGTTTTGCAACATCGGTTTAAAAAGCGCAGCGGGTGAAATCGATTTGGCTTTGCACCGCAATGATACAGTGTTGTTTGTCGAGGTGAAGCGCGCACGCACGCATGGCATCGCGGCATCCCCGATTAGTTTGCAGCAAATCACAAGGATCAATCAATCCGCCAAAATTTTTGTTGATGAACATTTGTCTGGTCAGAATTTTGAAATGCGGCAGGATGCGTCGTTAGTGGATCAAAAAGGCGAAATTCAGATCATTCCTGATGCGCTGGCTGGTTTTTAACCGCTGGGTAATTGTCAAATCACTTTGGACAGGCCATCTATAGCGAAACACAAGTGAAGGCAGGAATTGATGAAAATTGCATTTCAGATGGACCCGATCCAAACCGTAAATATCGACGCAGATAGCACATTTCGCATCGCCGAAGAGGCACAAGCGAGAGGTCATGAGTTGTTTTTTTACACACCTGATCACCTTGCGTTCCAAAAGGGTAAGGTCACAGCCCGTGGTCAGTATTTCACGGTAAAACGCGTTCAGGGCCAGCATTCTGATCTATCCGAAATGCAAGAGGTGGATTTAGCGGATTTCGATGTTGTGTGGCTGCGCCAAGATCCGCCCTTTGACATGCATTATATCACGACCACACATTTGCTTGATCTGATCCATCCAGACACATTGGTGGTGAATGATCCGTTCTGGGTGCGCAATTATCCTGAGAAACTATTGGTTTTGCGTTTCCCCGATTTGACGCCTCCCACAACAATTGCGCGCGATCTAGAGACGATAAAAGCGTTCAAGGAAGAGCATGGCGATGTCATCCTGAAACCTCTTTATGGGAATGGTGGTGCGGGCGTATTCCGTTTAGATCAAAATGATCGAAACCTTGCCTCATTGCATGAGGTGTTCACTGGATTTTCGCGCGAACCTTTGATTGTGCAAAAGTTTTTGCCAGATGTGTCAAATGGGGATAAGCGCGTCATTTTGGTTGATGGCGAACCGATTGGCGCGATTAACCGCGTCCCTGCCAAGGGGGAGACCCGTTCCAACATGCATGTGGGCGGTCGTCCTGAAAAAGTGGGCCTGACAGAGCGTGATCGCGAAATTTGCGCAGCGATTGGACCGCTCTTGCGTGAAAAGGGACAGATTTTTGTCGGGATTGATGTGATTGGCGATTATCTGACTGAAATCAACGTAACTTCCCCGACAGGCATCCAAGAGCTTGAGCGTTTTGATGGCATCAACGCTGCGGAAAAGATTTGGGAAGCGATTGAGGCACGCCGGGTAGGCTAAGCCGCAGGTGCGCTATTGTGGAAATTAATCGCCTCGCCGACGTGATGGCGCGCAACATGTTCGGATTGTTCCAAATCCGTAATAGTGCGGGCCACACGAATAACGCGATGAAATCCGCGGGCCGTTAAGTTTAGCCTTATTGCAGCCAGCTCAAGATAGGTTTTCGCATATCGCGTGTCCTGCAGCGTGCGTGCGGCTAACACGCGTTTTGCAATCACATGACTGTGTTCGCCGCTTGCAGGTAGGCTTAAGTCCTGAAACCGCACGACGGGGACCTCGATCCGCAGATCAAAGCGGTCCATAAGCGGGCCTGATATACGATCCAAATAATCATTTCCGCAATTTGGCGCACGGCCACAGGCCTGATCAGGATCGGTCATAAATCCGCATTTGCAAGGATTTGCCGCTGCGATCAAAGAAAACTTGCAGGGATATTTCACATGCGCCTTTGCCTCCGCCGACAATTGCGGCCATGGACGCGGTGTGATGGGGTTCGCGAAAGGGGCGAGTGGATTGAATGCCGTCTGATCCCAACAATCCCGCAACGGATTGGATCATGGATGTTTCTAACGCCTCCATCGCGTTTAGGGGGGCAGAATGCTGGTCATGCGGGCGGCCATCATGGATTTACCCGATCCAGGTGGACCCACCTAGAACACATGATGACGGCCCGCTGCGGCAATTCCCAGGGCGCGTTTTGCGCGTTCTTGTCCGCGCACCTCTGCCATATCCAGCATCGCCTCTTGCGGGGTGATTTGCCGTGCCACTGCGGGTTCGCGCGGTGCCTGACCTGTCAGGTGTTGAATGATCGCCATTAGGGATTTTGTCGCTAAAACCCGCGTGGCATCCACCCATTCGGCTTCGGCCCCTGATGTTCCGGGGCAATATAAATCTTTGCCCGATTCGGCCGCTTTCAGCGCGGCGGGCAGGGAGCCGACCTCAGGTTGCACGCGCGCATCAAGGGAGAGTTCACCAATGGCCAGCGCGCCTTCGCTATCCTCATTTGTTATGATGTTCAGTCCCGCTAAAAGGGCCAGCGCAAACGGCAGATCCAAATGCAATCCTTCTTTGGGCATATCGGCAGGGGACAGGTTGATTATGATCCGACGCGAGGGCAGTGCGATTGACAAAGCGCCCAATGCGGATCTGATGCGATCACGTGCCTCGCTGACCGCTTTATCTGGCAGGCCAATTATTGAAAAAGGGGGCAGGCCGGTAAAATCGCGCATTCGATTTCAACAAGTTGCGGTTCAATGCCCTCAAAGCAATCGGAAAATGCGCGTGTCAGCATCGTTTGTTAACCTCATACCTGAGGTCGCAAAGAGTGGTTACGAATTGGACAATGGACCCGTATCATTGATGCTCACCGCATCCCATGCGCCATCTGTAATGCGTATATGTGTCAGCGAAAGGTTATCGATGCGATGTGAAAAGGCTTCATAAGCGGACACATTTAACGCGCGTTGGATGGCAGCAATCACAACCCCGAAATGCACGGCCGCGATCAGCGGGCCTTGGGTGTGCCGCAATAATCCGTCAAATCCTGAATGCACGCGTTCGTAAAATCCGTTCCAGCATTCGCCATTCGGGGCGGTAAGCGTCCCGGGCGTTTCGTAGAATGCCCGAATATCCTCGGCGTGGGTTTCTTGAATTTCTGCGAACGTTTTCAATTCCCAATCGCCAAAGTTGATTTCACGTAGTTTCGGACAGTGCTCTAAACGCTGCCGACCCGTGGCCAAGCGATCCGCCGTTCCGACAGTACGGCGCAAATTGGAAGATACCAAATTGGCGGGTTGTGGAAGGAACGCGTTTAACGCATCAAAGCGATCTGTGTCGCTGAAATCTGCGTCAACATCGCTCCAGCCGACCATGGATTTGCGGTGGGTTGGCGCGTGACGAATGAGGTAGAGGTCCATTAAATTCCGCCCTTCAACCACGTCGGCAACCCCGCAGCAACAAATGCAACGCGATCCGATTGTTCAGCAATTTTTTGGTTCAAAGCCCCTTGAAGTCGTGCAAATTTCCGTGTGAGCGCATTTTCGGAAATCCCGCCCAATCCAACCTCATTACTGACAAATGTGATGTCCAAGTCAGACCGGGCAACCGTTTCAAGCAAGTTTTGCGTGTAACCGTCAACATCAAGCTCGTGATACAGCAAATTATTCAGCCACATGGTCAGGCAATCAACCAATACAACCGATCCTGCGGGAAGCTGTTCTAATGCTGCCGCAAGTTCCACAGGCTCTTCGATGGTATGCCAATTCGGCCCACGCACAGTTTGATGGGCCTCAACCTTATCCCGCGTTTCTTTATCAAGCACAACTGAGGTTGCGACGTAGTAGGGCGTGGTGGTCTGATTTGTGATTAGGGATTCTGCAAAGGCGGACTTTCCAGAGTTGATACCACCCAACACCATTGTCGTTAATTTCGTCATTTTCCCCTCAAAGTGATCTGATCCCTGTGTAGCCGCGTATCCAATACAAAGAACAAGAAATTAAACAGGGTTGCAAGTATAAGGAGCTACAGAGATGGCTTTGGATCAAGCGAATGCGATTTCACTTTCCCGCCGAGCGATGAAGGCGGAGTTATTGGATGCGGAAACTGAACTACAACTTGCGTATTTGTGGCGCGATCATAAAGATGAACAAGCGCTGCACAGATTAATCACCGCATATATGCGTCTGGCGATTTCGATGGCCTCAAAATTCAAGCGCTATGGCGTGCCCATGAACGACCTTATTCAAGAGGCGGGATTGGGATTGATGAAGGCTGCTGAGAAATTTGACCCCGATCGCGGCGTACGGTTTTCGACATATGCTGTTTGGTGGATTAAGGCGAGTGTTCAGGACTATGTCATGCGGAATTGGTCCTTGGTCCGTACAGGATCAACCAGCTCGCAAAAAGCGCTGTTCTTTAACATGCGCCGTATTCAGGCGCAGTTAGAGCGTGAAGCCATGCAGATGGGCATTTCATTAGATAGTGACCAATTGCATCGCAAAATCGCGACCGAAATTGGCGTGCCACTGGGTGATGTAAAGATGATGGATGGACGCCTGTCAGGCTCTGACTATTCATTGAATGCAACACAATCGACAGACGAAGAAGGTCGCGAGTGGATTGAAACACTTGAGGACGAAAGCGAAGGCGCAGATAGCCTGTTTGAGCAAGCACATGACAATGCACATTTGCGGAAGTGTTTGTTAGAAGCGCTGTCTACGTTGAATGATCGCGAGCGCTTAATCGTGCGTGAACGTGCAATTCGCGAGGATACGCGCACGCTGGAAAGCCTCGGAAAAGAGCTCAGCCTGTCTAAAGAGCGGATCCGCCAAATCGAAGCGGCTGCATTCCAAAAGTTGCGCAAGCATCTGCAAAACAACATGGCAGAGGTTGCACACTACCTGTAAGGCATTGGTCGATCTGCACTTGCAGAAGGGTGGCTAAACAAAATAGTGTCGCAAGCATAGGAACACGAGGTGGCGAATATGCTTGCGGGTAACAACATCCTTTTGATCATTTCAGGCGGGATTGCTGCGTATAAATCGCTAGATCTGATCCGACGTATGCGTGAACGTGGTGCGTCGGTGACCCCTGTTATGACACAGGCCGCGTGTGAATTTGTGACGCCGCTGTCGGTGTCGGCACTTGCAGGTGTGCAAGTGTATCATGATTTATTTGATCTAACGGCTGAATCGGACATGGGCCACATTCAACTGTCGCGCAGCGCGGATTTGGTTGTTGTCGCCCCTGCTACTGCGGATTTGATTGCAAAGATGGCGAATGGGTTGGCGAATGATTTGGCCTCAACTTTATTGTTGGCCACGGATACGCCTGTTCTGATCGCCCCTGCCATGAATGTGCGAT
>OBOS01000022.1_pt1 | contig 11106 bp, 9 predicted proteins | sample 1535221 | NCBI WGS metagenome assembly OBOS01 (sample SAMEA3275624, study PRJEB22092) | marine metagenome | biome: ENVO 01000047; feature: ENVO 0000570; material: ENVO 00002150 | collected 2014-06-21T12:30:00+00 | depth 0 m
GATCTAAAGAAGAAGCCCATGATTATCGCTATTTTCCGGATCCTGATTTACTGCCATTGGAACTGGATCAAAGCTGGGTTGACAGTATCGCCTCTGCTTTGCCAGAACTACCTGATGATAAAAAAAATCGCTTCATTTCCTCGTATGGAGCGTCCGCCCGGTCTACACGCAGCATTGATTGTGGGGACAAGTTTTTGGTTAAAATCCAAGGCAAACACAGCAGACGACCAAACGATAACGGGTGAAATTGTACAAATAACAATCGCCGTTTTGGGCGTACTGTTGGCAACCCGTCTGATGCTCGCCCTCGCGTTGCTCCCTCTACCGTCTCTGTCAGTGCACTTTGCACAGGCGCTTAGCACGATTATATTTTATCCAGTAATGGCACTGACTTCTGCCTTTGTTCTAAACGTAAAACCCATCAAACAATCCGAACCCTAAGCAACCATGAAACCAACCACCAAATCACAGCAAAAAATTTGGCAACGGTTTTCCCGCCGCTCTTTGCTGATTGGAGGCGTTCAATTGGGATTTGCGGGTTTGCTGGGTCTGCGCATGCGGCAATTACAGATCAAAGAGGCCGATCAATTCAGACTGCTAGCAGAAGAAAACAGAATTAACGTTCGCCTTATTCCGCCAGAACGCGGAGAAATTTATGATTTAAATGGCTATGTTCTTGCTGAGAACGAGCCGACCTATCGGATCACCATTGTCCAAGAAGATGCAGGCGACGTTGACAAAGTTCTGGAAAAAATTCGCCTGCTAATAGAATTGAGTGACGACGATATTGCGCGTGCACGCTCAGAAATGAAACGGTCGGCGCCCTTTCTGCCCGTAACACTGCGCGACCGCGTCACGCGTGCAGAAATTGAACGTGTTGCCGAAAACGCGCCGAGTTTGCCGGGGATCACACCCGAGGTTGGATTGTCGCGTATCTATCCCTTAAATGACATATTTTCGCATGTTGTCGGCTATGTCGGACCTGTCAGTAGCCGTGATTTGGAACGGCGTCAGGATGATGATCCACTTTTACGCATACCACGGTTTCAGATCGGCAAAGTTGGGATTGAGTCAAAATTGGAAAATGGTCTGCGCGGACGTGCAGGTGCGCGCCAAGTTGAGGTAAATGCCGTTGGCCGAGTGATGCGTGAATTGGATCGTCGCGAAGGAACAGCAGGTCAAAAACTGCAACTGACCGTGGACGCCAATCTGCAATCATATATCAAAGCGCGTTTGGGCGAAGAAAGTGCCTCTGTCGTTGTGATGGATTGTAAAACAGGGGCGCTGCGCGCAATTGCTTCTGCCCCCAGTTATGATCCGAACAAATTTGTGCGCGGCATTTCATATAATGATTATAATGAATTGCGCGATAATGATCACAGGCCACTTGCCTCAAAAACCGTTCAGGATGCCTATCCACCTGGATCGACCTTTAAAATGGTGACCGTGCTGGCTGCACTCGAAAATGGAACAATAACGCCAGAGGACACATTTTTTTGCCCCGGTCATTTGGATGTTTCCAATCGGCGCTTCCATTGCTGGAAAGGGGGCGGGCACGGGAAAGTCGATCTCGTGACGTCGCTGAAAGAAAGCTGTGACGTTTATTACTATGAATTGGCCTTGCAGGTTGGCATTGAACGCATTGCGGATATGGCGCGTCGTTTGGGTCTTGGAGAAAAACATGCGGTTCCAATGTCTGCGGTCAGTTCAGGACTAATCCCGGACAAAGACTGGAAGTTTGCAAATCGCGGGGCGAATTGGCTGATTGGGGATACGGTGGTTGCAGCGATTGGTCAGGGCTATGTGTCCGCCTCTCCGCTTCAACTGGCTGTGATGACCGCGCGTTTGGCCAGTGGTCTGGCACTGGACCCGCAATTAATTCGCGCAGAAAATGGGCAAACCAAGCTCCGAACGGATTTTCCAGAGCTGGACATAGATCCAAAGCATTTGAAAATCGTGCGCGATGCAATGTTCTCGGTTACGAATGATCGCAAGGGAACGGCCTATTCATCCCGCATCATCGCGGATAATGCGCGAATGGCTGGAAAAACAGGAACCAGTCAGGTCCGTAATATTTCCGAAGCCGAACGTCGTTCAGGCGTCATTAAAAACGAAGATTTGCCGTGGGAACGGCGCGACCATGCATTATTCGTGAACTTTGCCCCCGCTGACGATCCTGAAATTGCCGTGTGCGTAGTTGTCGAGCATGGCGGTGGCGGATCCGCAGCCGCAGCCCCAATTGCACGTGACATCACACTTCAGGCACTTTACAAGGGGGACCCCCCACTTGATGCCTATCCCCCAAAGGACCGTGAACGGATCGCCCAGCAGCAACGCGAAATTCGCGCAAAAATGCCCGATCTAAACGCAGTACGAAAGGCGCGCGTATGAGTTATTTAGAGTACCGCGTCAAAGCCATCCCAACAGGGTTTCGCAAAATCTTTTTCATGAATTGGGGTTTGGTACTGTTGTTGGTTGCAGCCGCCGCGATTGGATTTTTGATGCTGTATTCCGTTGCGGGCGGACAGTGGGACCCATGGGCCAGCGCGCAAATTAAACGGTTTGGACTTGGCCTCGCGTTGATGTTCGTGGTCGCAATGACCCCCATTTGGTTTTGGCGCAATGTGTCGGTTGTCGCCTACATTGGTTCACTCATCCTTTTGATCGTTGTGGCCTATTTCGGATCCGTTGGGATGGGTGCACAGCGCTGGATCGATCTTGGTTTCATGCGCCTGCAGCCTTCTGAAGTGTGCAAGGTAACCTTAGTTATGGTGCTTGCCGCCTATTACGATTGGCTGCCTGCTGAGCGTGTTTCAAACCCCATATGGGTTATTTTCCCAATTATTTTGATTTTGATCCCCGTTGGCATGGTTGTCACCCAGCCCGATTTGGGCACCTCGCTCTTATTGTTGTTTGGGGGTGGTGCTATGATGTTTTTGGCAGGCGTCCACTGGGCCTATTTCGCCTCAGTCATCGCAATGGGTGCGGGTGGCATTGTCGCGATTTTTCAAAGCCGCGGACAAACATGGCAATTGCTAAACGACTATCAGTATCGTCGGATCGACACATTCTTGGACCCTGCATCCGATCCGTTGGGCGCAGGCTATCACATCACCCAGTCAAAAATTGCCCTTGGTTCGGGCGGCTGGGCTGGGCGTGGTTTAATGCAAGGCACGCAGACGCGTCTGAATTTCCTTCCAGAAAAACATACCGATTTCATTTTCACGACACTGGCCGAAGAATTGGGTTTCATTGGGGGCATGTCTTTATTGGTCATTTATCTCCTGATCCTTGCGTTTTGTTGGATTTCAGCTGCGCAAAATAAGGATCGTTTTTCAACTCTGTTGATCATGGGTGTCGGTGTTACGTTCTTTTTGTTTTTTGCTGTGAACATGTCCATGGTCATGGGACTTGCCCCTGTCGTGGGCGTGCCCCTGCCCCTTGTCAGTTATGGGGGATCTGCCATGTTGGTTCTTATGGGGGCATTTGGATTGGTCCAATCTGCCCATGTCCACCGTCCTAGAGGAGTACTAAGGTGACGCTAAACGTTTTGTTCGCCGCGATTTCCGAACGCTATGACCAATATTTTGCCCCCCTTACCGCAGCGTTTGAAAAGGCGGGTTTGGGTATCAACCTATCCGACAAACATCAACCTGATGTGGTCGACTACATCGTTTATGCGCCAAACAGTCCTGTTCAGGATTTTACGCCCTACACAAGATGCAAGGCGGTTTTGAACCTATGGGCGGGGGTTGAGGCGGTTGTGAATAACCCCACATTGAAGGTGCCCTTGACACGGATGGTTGATCACGGATTAACGCGGGGGATGGTGGAATGGGTCACCGCACAGACCCTGCGTCATCATTTAAATTTGGATTTATTCATTCACGGACAGTCGGGCGAATGGTTGGACCATCATACAGCCCCCTTGGCCCAAGATCGCACTGTGTGCATGTTGGGTTTGGGTGAATTGGGTCGTGTTTGTGCCGAAACGCTGCGGGATATGGGATTTCATATGCGCGGGTGGGCCCGCAGCGAAAAAACAATCTCTGGCGTCAAATCTTATCATGGTGAGGATGGCTTAAAGGACGCGCTTAGCGGGTCTGACATCGTTATCCTGCTGCTGCCTGATACACCCGCGACTGAAAACATTTTGAATGCACAAACGCTGTCATACCTGAATAAAGGTGCCTATGTCATTAACCCTGGTCGCGGCCCGTTGATTGACGATCAGGCGTTGATAGCGGCACTTGATAGCGGACAATTGGCCCACGCAACATTGGATGTGTTTCGCACCGAACCGTTGCCCACAACCGATCCCTATTGGGCGCATCCCAAGGTGACGGTGGTGCCCCATCGCGCCTCAGAAACACGCGCCTCAACCGCGGCCGAGGTGATTGCCGAAAACATTCGCCGCAATGAGGCGGGTGAACCGCTATTGCATCTGGTGGATCGCACGGCGGGGTATTAACCACCCTGCGATCAACAGATCATTCTGCCGCTATATTCGCCGCCTCTACCCGAACGGCGCTGTATTTGAATTCAGGGATCTTCCCATAGGGGTCCAAGGCAGGGTTTGTCAGAATATTTGCCGCCGCTTCGACATAGGCGAAGGGAAGGAATACCATATCCTCGGCCACCGCGCGATCTGCACGCGCCATGACAACCACTGAACCACGCTTAGTGCTTAGGCGCACATGCGCACCTGGTTCAACACCCAGTTTCGCAAGCGTTTTTGGATGTAGCGAACAGTTTGCCTCAGGCTCGACCGCATCCAAAACGCTGGCCCGACGTGTCATGGACCCTGTGTGCCAATGTTCCAATTGACGCCCTGTGGTCAGGATCATTGGATAATCCGCGTCGGGTTTATCATCTGGTGCAATGATCGAAGCAGGTGTAAATTTTGCCCGTCCCTCTGTCCGTGGGAAACCATCGCCAAATACAATTGGTTGACCCGGATCCGTTGGAGAAAGCGATGGATAGGTCACCGCATTTTCAGACATCAAACGATCCCATGTGATGTTGTTGAGCGATTTCATGTTCAACTTCATCTCGGCAAAGACATCTGCAGGGCTTTCATAAGTCCAGTTCAGTCCCAATCGTTGCGCAAGCGCGACTTCGATCCACCAATCTTCGCGCGCCTCACCTGGGGGTGAGACCGCGGGGCGGCCCATCTGAACCTGACGATTCGTGTTGGTCACTGTTCCCGATTTTTCATAGAAGGCGGATGAGGGCAGGATCACATCCGCATAGTTTGCGGTTTCCGTCAGGAAAATATCCTGAACAACCAGATGCGAAAGCTTGGCCAATGCATCACGTGCGTGTTCCACATCTGGATCGGACATGGCGGGGTTTTCACCCAAAATATACATGCCGTTGATAGTGCCATCATGCACCGCGTCCATGATTTCAGTAACGGTCAAACCCCTTTCATTTGAAAAGTCGCCCGAATCCCAAACCTCGGTAAACGCACTGCGCACGCCATCATCCATGACAGATTGGTAATCAGGCAGGAACATCGGGATCAGACCCGCGTCAGAGGCACCCTGAACATTGTTTTGCCCACGCAATGGATGCAGACCCGCACCAGGTTTGCCAACGTTCCCCGTCATCAGGGCCAATGAAATAAGACAACGACTATTGTCCGTGCCGTGAATGTGCTGAGAAACACCCATGCCCCAGAAAATCATACCCGCCTTGCCGTTCGCAAAGGTGCGGGCGGCGGCGCGCAATTCCGCGGCAGGGATGCCACAGATATCTTCCATCGCTTCTGGGGTGAACTGCGCCAGATGCGCTTTTTCGGCTTCCCAGTTTTCGGTGAATTGGTCGATATAGGCCTGATCGTACAAACCCTCTTCCACGATCACATGCATGATTGCGTTTAACATCGACACATCTGCACCTGGACGGAATTGCAACATATGCGTTGCAAACCGCTTCATCGCGGTGCCGCGGGGGTCCATAATGATCAGCTTGCCGCCGCGTTTGGTGAACTGTTTGAAATAGGTCGCCGCAACAGGATGGTTTTCCGTTGGGTTTGCGCCAATCACGATGGCCACATCCGCATTTTCAATTTGATTGAAGGTTGCCGTAACCGCGCCCGATCCAACATTTTCCATCAGCGCCGCAACAGATGAGGCGTGACACAAACGGGTACAGTGGTCGACGTTATTATGTCCAAATCCCTGACGGATCATTTTTTGGAACAAATAAGCCTCTTCGTTGGAACACTTGGCGGAACCGAATCCCGCAACGCTGCGTCCACCCTGTTCATCACGCAATTTCGCCAAACCATGTGCGGCAAAATCCAACGCCTCGTCCCAAGACGTCTCTCGGAACACCTCTTGCCAATTGGCGGGGTCCACGTTCAATCCCTTGGCAGGTGCATCATCACGTCGGATCAAGGGTTTAGTTAGGCGATGAGGATGGTGGATATAGTCATAACCAAAACGGCCCTTGACGCACAAACGTCCCTCATTCGCGGGACCGTTGATGCCTTCGACGTACTTAATTTTGCCATCCTTGACCTTTAGGCTGACTTGACAGCCAACACCGCAGAAGGGGCAGATGGATTTCACCTCTTCGTCAAAATCTTTGCTATCGCCCACCTGTTGATCATCCAGCACACTCGCAGGCATCAGGGCGCCTGTTGGACAGGCCTGCACACATTCGCCACAGGCGACACAAGTGCTTTCGCCCATTGGGTCCGCGAAATCAAATGTGGGATAGGCATCATGCCCACGACCTGCCATGCCAATCACGTCATTAACCTGAACTTCGCGACAGGCACGGACGCACAAACCACATTGAATGCAAGCATCCAAATTCACGCGCATCGCAACATGGCTGTCATCCAACAGAGGGATGCGATCGGCCTCAAGCGTTGGAAAACGGCTTTCTTCAACCTCATTTGCATCGGCCATATCCCAAAAATGCGATGCACCATCACGTGCAACATCGCGTTCAGGCTGATCCGCCATCAACAGTTCGACAACCATGCGGCGCGCCTGTTTTGATCGTTTGTTTTGGGTATGCACAACCATGCCTTCGGACGGTTCGCGGATACATGAGGCGGCCAAGGTGCGCTCGCCCTCAATCTCGACCATACAGGCACGGCAGTTCCCATCGGGGCGATACCCAGGTGCAGGTTTGTGACACAAATGCGGAATAACCAAACCGCGGCCGTTGGCCACTTCCCAAATGGTCATACCACGTTCGGCTTCGACCTCTTGGCCATCCAACTGAAAACGGATTTTGTCTGACATCGTGTCCTCCTGCTTCATCGCAGGTTACACCATTCTTTTATCGGAATCAGAGGGCCAATCCCGACACTCAAAGGCGCATTTTCGCCAATCCGTTTCCGATCAGGAAAATTCGGTCACGATAGATGACAATCCCTTGGCAAGTTTCAAACAGCTTGTTAGGTGTTAGAACAAATTCAGGGGCGCTTATGTCGGTCATCACATTCATCCGTCACGGTCAGGCAAACTCATCTGCAACAACAGAGGAAGGCTATGACAATCTTAGCGATTTGGGCAAAACCCAGGCGCGCTGGCTGGGTGAACACCTGCGCCATTGCAAGTTGACATATGATGCGGTCTATACGGGCACCTTGAACCGTCAGATCGACACTGAGGCGATGTTGGATTTGTATGATAGCCCCGACCCAATCCAAGATCCGCGTTTGAACGAATTTCGCTATTACGACCTAATCGCGGCAATGGAAAAACAGTTTTACCTAAAACCCCCGCTTGAGGGGACAGGGTTCATTAACCATTTTCTAAATACGTTCACCAAATGGAAATCGGGCGAATTACAAGATGTTCCCGAAACATGGGACACCTATGAAAATCGCGTTTGGACCATGATGGAGGATATGCGCCACAGTGGCCAAAACGTGCTGGCCGTTACCTCAGGCGGCGTGATCGGAATGGCGGTGGCGCATGCGCTAAACCTAGATGTCAGATCATTGGTGAAAGTGTTGCTAGAGGGCATGAACACGGGCGTCACCCGATTTCAATACTTACATGGTGAATACCATCTGATGCAATTCAACACTCTTCCGCATTTAGAGGATGCGGACCGCGTTTATGCACGAACATACTATTAATCACTGATTGTTTTGGAGACTATCATGACACATCTTTGGGTCCGCGCGGAACAACGTGAAAACGAAGATCGCGTTGGATTAACACCAGACGGGGCACGCAAATTGATCGAAAAGGGTATTCACGTTTCGGTTGAAAACAGCCAATCACGCATTGTTCCCATCGCAGATTATGCAGATGCTGGATGTGATATCGTGGGTGAAAACACCTGGCCCGATGCCCCAAACGACGCTATTATTTTTGGGCTAAAGGAATTGCCCGAAGATGGTACACCCCTGATCCATCGACACATAATGTTTGGTCATGCGTTCAAGGGACAGCATTCTGGCAAGGCACTGTTGCAGCGGTTTCAGGCGGGTGGCGGCACGCTTTATGATCTTGAATATCTGACGGATGCCACAGGACGTCGCGTTGCGGCCTTTGGGTATTGGGCGGGCTATGCGGGTGCGGCCGTATCCGTCATCGCATGGCTGGCACAACAACGGGGCGAAACCTGTGGTCCAGTTTCCGCATATCCAAACAAAGATGCCTTATCGCGCGACCTACATGACGCGATGCAGGGTGTTTCCGCATCACCGAATGCAATTGTGATTGGCGCACTTGGGCGTGTGGGAACAGGCGCATCTGATCTGTGTGAACACCTCAACATTCCTGTCACAAAATGGGATATGGCCGAAACCGCAAATGGAGGGCCGTTTCCTGAAATTTTGGATCACACGTTCTTTTTCAGTTGCATTTTGGGCGTTCGGTATGCCCTTATCCTGTTCATTTCCTACGATCCAGTGCGTCACAACACAGCCGACTTGCGACATCTGGGCCTGCTTGTTGTTTTCCTCTTTATAACCAACGGCATGATCGTTACATATGTCGCAATTGATATGGAGGGGACATGACGTTCTGGCTCATCGCAGCGGGTGCTGCACTTATCCTTGCCTTTTTCTTATTTCGCACGCTGATTTCGCCCGTGCCGACGGACGAAAGCGAAACGCAACTGGCCATTTACAAAGACCAGTTAAGCGAAATTGAGCGTGATGAGGCGCGTGGCACCCTAACGGCAGATGAGGCAAAGCGCCTGCGCACCGAAGTGTCCCGCCGCATTTTGGCAGCAGATGACGCACAAAAAATCGCCCCCAAATCCATGTCCGCAACCGAAGTCGCCGTTGTTGTTGCGATTGTTGTTGTCACATTGTTGGGCGGTGGTTTGTGGACCTATTCTAAATTGGGTGTTCCGGGATATGACGACCTGCCCCGCGCCGAACGCTTTGCCCGCGCGGCAGAGATGCGCGAAAACCGCGCCACCCAAGAGGATGTTTGGAACAGATTACCAGCAGAAGTGCTGAACGAGGCCGAAGGGCAATATGCCGATTTGGTCAAGAAACTGCGCGAAACGGTCGAAAAACGCCCTGATGACATAGAAGGGCATCGCATTTTGGTGGGCGTTGAAACGGGATTGGAAAACTACCGCGCGGCCCTGCGTGCCCAAAAACGGATCTTGGACATCTTGGGCGGTCAGGCCGGTGCAGAAGATTTCTTTGAATACGCTCAGTTGATGATTTTTGCCTCTGGCATGTATGTTTCGCCCGAGGCAGAGGTCGCCCTGCGCGCCGCACTGGCCCGCGATCCCGCAAACGAAGGGGCGCTCTATTACATGGGTTTGATGATGCTGCAAAATGATCGCGCGGATGTGGCCTTTAGCACATGGCGGCGTTTGTTGAATGAGGGCGATCCAGAGGCCCCATGGCAACAATTCATTCGCCAAGATATCGAAGAAGTCGCCGCAATGGCGGGTGCGGTGAATTTTGAACTGCCTGCCCCGCGCCTAAAAGGACCCAGTGCCGCAGATATCGAGGCAGCCTCGGATATGTCCGCTGACGATCGCGAAGACTTCATCCGTTCGATGGTGGCGCAATTGTCAGATCGCTTGGCAACCGAGGGCGGCAGCGCCGCAGAATGGGCACGCCTGATTTCGTCCTATGGCATTTTGGGCGAAGTCGAAAACGCGAAAATCATCTGGACCGAGGCCCAAGCCGTCTTTGGCAGCGATCAGGGCGCGATGGAGCAACTGCGCGCCGCCGCAAAAAGCGCAGGGGCGATCGAGTGATCACAGACGACATAACCGAATTCGCACAGGCATTGCCTCCTCTTTCCCCGCTAATTGGTTTGGATTTAGGCACGAAAACCATCGGCATCGCGGTCAGTGACACGTTCCTATCGGTTGCAACCCCATTGGAAACGATCAAACGCAAAAAGTTTTCAATAGATGCCGAGGCGGTGATTGCGATCATCAACACGCGCGGGATCGCGGGCATGGTTCTGGGTCTGCCCCGCAATATGGACGGCAGCGAAGGCCCCAGATGTCAGGCGACGCGCGCATTTGCCCGCAATTTTGAACGCCTGCATGACATGCCAATCGCCTTTTGGGACGAACGTTTGTCCACGGTTGCGGCGGAAAAGGCCTTGCTTGAGGCGGATACGACACGAAAACGTCGCTCTGAAGTTATTGATCATGTGGCCGCATCGTATATCCTTCAGGGGACGTTAGATCGTATTCAGCACATAAACCGAGCAGACATATAAAATGAACACACCCCTTTGGAAACGTGATGAAATTGAATCACCCTGTGTGCAGATTTGTGTCGTGCATCCTGAAACGCGCATTTGTACAGGCTGTTATCGCACCATTGATGAAATCACCGATTGGTCACGCATGACACCCGAGGCCCGCCGCAATATCATGGACGATCTGCCCGCGCGCGCCGATCAACTCAAGGTACGCCGTGGCGGCCGCGCCGCACGTTTAAAGCGCAGATAAATCGACGCTACGCAAAACAGCAGCAGAGCTAGCTAATATTCAACCAATCCAAGGCTGAGCGCACTTCGGGGCGGAAATAGGCGATCATGCGGCCCTCAGGCGGTGCTGTGGCTGTGGGCGCCCACGGCGCGACCCCATGCAAACACATCGGATGCAGGACATAGGCCTCGCCCACATTGGCATGCA
>OBOS01000023.1_pt1 | contig 11083 bp, 26 predicted proteins | sample 1535221 | NCBI WGS metagenome assembly OBOS01 (sample SAMEA3275624, study PRJEB22092) | marine metagenome | biome: ENVO 01000047; feature: ENVO 0000570; material: ENVO 00002150 | collected 2014-06-21T12:30:00+00 | depth 0 m
GAAAAAGAGGTTCCCACATTCAACGTTCCCAGTGAAAGTTTATCATAGGGAAGGCAAAGACCTTCAAGATTTGAAGGTTTGCTTTTTCCAATGTATGGACCATGCTGAGAAATATCTTAAACGGCAAAAGTTCAGGAAAAACCAGTATCTTTTATTTGAGAAGAAATGACCGACCTAGGTACAGCACGCAAACCCCGACTCGAAGATTCCTTTGGTGGAACAGTTGAGAAAGATATTCCCGATGATGTTGTATGGGTCGATGATGCCTTTTACATTAAGAAGACAAGATTTGGTCTTTACACTAGTATTCTAAAGAACCCTCTGGGACAACATTTTATCACTGGTCCAACTGAAGACTCAGTTCTTACTATGTCTCGTTGGCATCTTAAGTGTTTGCAAGATGGTTCACTCCATGAATACACCAGAACCATTAACAACGGTGTGGTCGGTGGAAAACTCTGATAAACCACAGAACCCGACAGTGCCACTAGTTCTTAGTCTAGTGGCATGTTTTTTATTTGGTATTGGGATTATCATAGCAGGATATTTCCATGGTGATATGCACTTACTAACTACACTTAAAAACGCAAAAGATTCTTACTCATGACTACTAGACAATTCATTACTAAAAGTGGTGACACTTTTGAATGGGAAGAAACTCCCGAGGTTCTTGCAGCACTAAAAAAACTGCATGAAAAAGACTATACAGAACCAACTGTAAAAATTTATGATAATGGAGTAACTACTAATGAACAGCAAACCACTGACTCCTGAAGAAGTCGCAGAAGCAGCAGACAAATTCTTCCCTCTGTTTGACATTGTGCATCGACAAATGCCAGAGAACTCCAATGTGGAGGACACTCTGAAAGTTATGGAATCCGTTTGTGGACTTGCACAAAAACTTCGTATGCAAGCAGACACACACGCACCATTTGGATTCAATAAAAAAGACGAGGATAAAAATGAAGAAGGACTGGAAGACTCTGTATCAGAACCTGCCTGAGGGTGAGTTAGATAAGATTGCAATTCTCCGTGTAATGGAATGTACCAATGGTATTATCCAGTATGCACATAGAGATGATGCTGATTATAAACTTCCAATCGAAGAGACTAGGAAGTCCATGAAGTTCAGCATGTCCTCTATAAAGAATATGACAATTCCACTTGATAATGGAACTATCGAGTTTGCACCAGAATCACAAGAACTCATGCGTGAAGCAAGAGAATACTATGTGAGTGGTGTTAAGAAAGGTGTGGATGAAGACTATGCAGAGTTTATGAAAATCTCAGAAGTAACTGCACAAGTGTGTGGTTTAGAGAGACTTGTAAATGCTGTTAAGACTCTCAAAGAAAACCAGTCTGAAATCCCATCTCGGTGTATAGTATGGGGACTAGAGTACCTTCTCCAATTTTTTGACGATGAACATCTTCGTAACTTCTTCGGACCCAAAGACATCGGCGGTCTGCCTGCCTGATAAGCATGTGGTCAAGATGCCTCTTGAGTGCTGCCAGATGCTTGCCGTCGTGGCATCCGAGAGGTGGGGGCATGGGTACGGAACCCTTCCCAAGGCAGACGGCACCCCCTACAGGACCGAGAAGGGGGCATTCAGGAACCATCCTTGCACCAGGTGGGTGGCAGAGTCTGTCCACAATGCGTATTGGTTGATTCTCCATGGACTCGACCTTTGCGATGAGTACAAGCATCGATATGAGAAAATACATTCTTGTTACGAAACTTTATTTTCTGCTTTTAGATTATTTCCATCTGGTAATATAGATATAGTAACTCCCTTTGCAAGGGCAATGCCTGATGAATACAAACTTGACACAAGCATTGACACTTTTACTGCTTACAAGATGTATATCGCATCCAAACCTTGGGTTGCATCTAATTATCTTCGTGACGAATCCCGTAAACCAGATTGGGTATAACCTATGATTAACTTTATCAAATCTTTTTTTGCAGCATCTGAAAACAAAATTGATACTAATAGAGATGCATTTTATCTTGCAGATAAAATCATTGAACTTCAAGAAAAAGTAAAAATTCTTGAAGAAGAAAATGAACAAATGAGAGATGTCTTGTCAGACATCCAAAACAGAATTACTTCTATTAGACCAGTAGTTTATAATATAACAAGTAAAGAAAACCTTTCTGAATATACACTAGGAGACAAATGAAAATCTTTCTTGATACCGCAGATACTGAGCAAATTGCTCGGGCATATGAAACTGGACTTCTTGACGGTGTAACAACTAATCCAACTCTTATTCTTCGTAGTGGAAGAAGTCTTCCTGAAGTTGCTCAACAACTGATGGATACTTTCCCTGACCTTCAGAGTGTATCTACTGAGGTAGTTGCAGACACTGCTGAAGAAATGATTGAGCAGGCACAGCAATATATTGCAATGGGTGCTGCTATCACAGTCAAACTTCCATGCACAGTTGAAGGACTTAAAGCATGTAAAACTCTCAGTGCTCAGGGAATCAAAACCAATGTAACTCTGGTGTTTAGTGTTGCACAGGCAATTCTTTGTGCTAAGGCAGGTGCTACTTTTATCTCACCATTTGTTGGTCGTTGGGAAGACCAAGGTGTAGATGGTATTGAACTTATTCAAAAGATTCGCAAGGTTTACGATAACGATTGGGCAAACTACATCAAACCTGAAATTCTTGCAGCATCTATTCGTGATGTTCGTCAAGTTGAAAAGTGTGCACAGTATGGTGCAGACGTTGTTACCATCCCACCACTGGTCTTCTGGAAAATGTTTAAGAATACAATGACTGATAAAGGAATTGCACAATTCCAGAAAGATTGGGATGATGCCAATGGAGTTTGAAAATACACCAGATGACGGACATCCATATGTTCAATTGGATTTGGACATCATGGATGTCCGTGTAATTTATGAATCTATTTTGTATCAGTCTGAAAACTCTAAAGACATGTCTGAAGATGGAAAGATACGAATAGAAGCAATGAAAAACTTTTTTAGTAGGGTAATACTGGAATACAACTATTCTGTGGAGGATTCCTAATGTACGAAGAATTAAATTGTTTTGAAGAAGCACTTAAGCATTTTGGCACCAGAGTTGAGATTATTACTGCTATGGAAATGGCAAAAAAGATTTCTCCCGAAGATGCCTATCAAATGATTAAAGATGAACTGAAAGAAGTAAAGAAGTGTCGTAAAATCTTCAAGCAGGAAGGTCGATGTGAATGAAACTAACATTACATAATAAACCATTTCCTCATGCTATTATAGAAGACCTCTATGACAGTGATGAGGAAAAACTTATTTGGGATGAAATTGAATTCCTTAGTTATCGGCATAAAATGGGGAATGCTAAGGAGACTGGTTCTGCATTTGATGATGTTAGTGGAACTTATCTGAAGCAGAACTATGGCATTCACTTAGATGAACTCTATCCCAATAGAGATTTTTCCAATATTCTTTTTGCTACTAAAAAGATTTGGGACCCAGAATTGCTTGAAGAAATCTCATCTACTGATTATTCTTTTTGGAATTACAGAAGAGTCAATACTAAACATACTCTTCTTTCTTATTATGAAAATAGTAATCAATATAAACCTCATAGAGATTCATCTCAGTTCACTGCATTAACTTGGTTCTATAAAGAACCTAAGCAATTTGAAGGTGGTGATATGTGTTTCCCAGAGTATGATCACAAAATCACAATCAAACATAACATGTGTATGATTTTCCATTCATTTGTGCAACATCAAGTGACAAAGGTGAAAATGGAAGCACAGAATAGAAATAAGTATGGTAAATTTACTGGACTTGGTAGATACTCTATTTCACAATTTATGACGGTTAATTATCAATGAGTGAAGACACATTAAAAATTCATATGAATGAAGATGGTTCCTTTTCTATTGAATGGGACAAGAAAGACCCAAAGTGGGAGTTCCTGAATGGGTTGACAAGCAAGGAAATCCAGGATATTGTGGTGAAGGCAGTAAAGGAGCAACTTGATGAACAACCTTAGTCCAGAGCTGCGTTGCATTGCGGAACTTGGTGGATTTGAATACACACCCTTTATTACGGACGAAGAAAAATATATTTACGAGTCACCTGATGGTGGCAACACTGTATATCGTAGAAAATTTGGTTCTACTGAAAAGGAATTGGTTACGAAACCACCCGAACCAAAACGTTATGTCCTTCCTGTAGAAGGTGAGGGTGATGACTGTTTTATAACTTTGCCTGAAGAACTACTGAATGAAACTGGGTGGAAAGAAGGGCAAGAACTTCAGTGGATTGATAATGAAGATGGGTCGTTTACTTTGAAGAGTTATGGAAATTCCTAAGTTTGTTGATAAAAACGAAGAACTTAAATATTGGGAAAATTTTGATATCAATGTTATGGAATATCTCCATGCATTGAACAAAGTAAAAGATGAAATGTATGGAAAGGGAGGAGGAAATTTTAGTAATCTCCCTGGGTCTTGTACCCAAATTGTCGTAGATGTAACCAACAGAATCATCGACAAAACAACACAAGAATTTGTAAATCAGTAAATCCAAACATTATTGTTGCACAATGAACACTTTTGGTATAAATTTTATTAAGACTGAACTGAATCCTATGTTGAAAGCAACAATAAAAAATATCTTCCATACAGGAGAGCAGGCAATTTCTATTATTGATGAAAAAGAAATTGAATGTGCAATTGACAAAGAAATTGTTGGTTGCACTGAAATGAACAATTCTACTCCTTGGGTTGGTATTCCTGCACCAGCATATCTTGAAGATGATGAGTGGTTTGGTCCTGCTCCAATTCGTACACAAAAACAAGAAGAATTTATTCAACATCAAGAAGCAACTGAAAGACTGCATGAAGACATGCGTAAAGAGTCTGGAATCATTGAGTCGGAAGATATTCATGAAAAGATGTATGCGATTGCATCAGCAAATTGGAATACTGTTTCTGAATCCCAAGGTGGTTCTGAAAACTTCCATGAAGGTCCAAGTGGTTGGCAATCTGGTTCAGGTCGTTGACAATTAACAAAAACTAGTATATAATAGAAATCTTATTAACGAGGTAATTACAATGAGTGTGATGGAATTTGATGACATTCAACACGGTCAAGAATGGTTGGATGAATTTGAAGGTTGTGCCAAAGAGTATGGCATTCTTATGGATAAGGTTAGAATTGCTATTTTTCCTGAGGGAACTGGCATTGATAACAATGCACAGGTTAATCCACGTCTTCTTCCACTACTTAAAGATATTACCGATACTCTTATTGTGGCAACCAATGAGAAAATCCAAGCAAAATACCCTGACGTTTATTCCTGATGGCACTTTCTAAATCTGTATCTGAATCTTTGAGAGAAGCAGAATCTCACCTGCGTAATGCACTTGCTTTTGCTGCTCGTCAAGAACGACCACTAGTATGTACAAGTATTGCTAAACTCATCCAAGAAATGGAGAGTCTCCAAACATTCGATGAAATCATGGATAAGTTGGAAAGCAGAGAAGAAGGTGACAGTGGAACCTGGGGTCCTATTGTTGAATAATTAAGAAAGTTTTCACAACCCTTAAGACATTATTAAGTAATCAGGGTTTCAAGATTTTTTATGTTATGATACGTAGACAATCAACGAGGTGCTATGACTCTTCCATCAGATGGTAAAAAACTTAACCAAAATGAAATTTGCAGCATTACCAATGCAGTAGAGGAAGCAGGCATTCAACAAATTCATCCAGATAAAATGGAAAGTTTTGCTGAGTATCTTGTGGAGAAATTGAAAAAACAAAATACTGAAGTAGAAGAATGACTACATCTATCCTTGAATTACAAAATCAAATCTTAAAGTTACAAGACAGAATTATATCTCTTGAGCAAGACACTGTTGTTTTGCAGTTGCAACTTGATTTGACTCAAAATTCAATAGATGCAGTGTTTGACCTCTGATAAATAATCAGAGGTCTTTTTGTATTAAAATGCTTTCTGAAGCAAGAAAACGAGAGAAAATTGCTAATGCTGTTCTTGGTACAGCAATGGCAGTAACTGCTGGGCAGTCTGCTGGAGATTTTGTTAAGACTGGGCATATTGAGTCTCCAGGTGTTGCTTTGATGCAAATGTACTCAAAAAAGAGAAAAGAAGCAGATAGAAATCTAGATAGTCAAGTTGTTGCACAAGGTGCTCGTAACATTAAACTTGCTAGAGAAAAAAGTAGGGGTAAGGATAAATACAAAAAAGACGTAAAAGAGATGAAGACATTTTCTGAATTCTGTTCTCCTTTAATGGAGATGCGTAAGGAAGATAAAGTAAAAGGTAAGGGCAGAACACCATTATATAAAACTACTACTAAAAAACGTATCGAACCAGATGAAACTGGTCATCTAAAAGTAAAGAGACATCATAGAACAGTATTGGATTCACCTGCACATATGGGTAGATTCAAGCAGGGTATGAAAGACCCTACTCAGTTGCCTGGTGGTGTTGGTCCTGAGTATGGTGCTAGACATCTCCATGGTGGTCCAGGTTCTGGTGCAAAGAGTGCAGGAATCTTGAGAGGCAAGAAGAAGGTTCCTGGTGAGAAGAAACCAAGAGATAGGTTCAAGGATGGACCTACACCAGCAGAGAAGGTTGCGAATAGAAGAGCAACAAGGAAAGCTATGGAATATCGTGGACGTAGAGCATTTGAAGGATTCTCTAATTGGAGAGATGATTACTCACCACTAGAAGTTGAATCATTCGACTTGATTACCAATAAACCACTAGAAGCATCACAAGGTATTGGTAGTGATATGCTTGGTGAAAAGTGCTGGCCTGGATATGAAAAGAAAGGCATGAAAACAATGTTTGGTAAGAGATATCCAAACTGCGTAAAGAAAAAGAAAACTAAGTGAGGATTGATATGAAAACGTTCTCTCAATTCATAGCAGAAAACAATGAAGCAAAGACTTGTCCTGCGGGAAAGTATTGGTGCTTCGATTCTAAAAAGTGCAAAAAGATTCCTCTTGGTTGGTATGTAGGACGTGGTGGTTATCTTGAGAAAGATGACGAGGAGAAAAATAATGGAAATGGTAATGGAAATGGTGACAGTGGTAGTGATGCAGGTGGTGACGGTGGCGGGGGCATGTCGGAAGATTATAAGAAACTTCCTAGAGATAGGATGGAAAAACAGTATGATAGAAAGAAAGATAAGAACTGGGATGAGTTTTACAAACAGAATCCTATGGGTGTAGGTCCAAGGGTTTCAAGAGGAAAGAGTGATACAGAGATTGATAAGCACGGCAATAGTAGACAAACAAAGAGAATCAGTGGACAACTGAAGAATAATCCTAGATTTTATGATGATAGTCATGAACAATGGCAGAGAATGCAGTCCAAATTTAAGAGTAAGAAAAACTCTAATGCTGCTGGTGAAGTAGCAAGAAGACTAAATCCTAAATCTTATGGTGAAGGATATGTTTCTGAGGCAAGAAGCAAAGACCAGCAGATTCGTGGTCAAATTGCCATGTTGCAGAAGACATATCAGAAAGAGTATGATAAAATGAAGGATGTTCCTCCTCCTAGTAAGAGGAAAAAACCAGTGAAGAAACCACCAAAGGGGCAAGGTGGTTCACCATACCAGGTGTATAAAGCACCTAAAGTCAATGAGGACTATAAAAAGTTTCCTTCTGATAAAGTAGAAAAGAAACTTAAAACCATTGAAGGTTCTATTGAGAAGAATCCAAAAGACCTTGGGTTTAGAAATACTCTAAAAAAGAGAAGAATTGGAAATCTAAGAGCAGAACTTTCTACTGACGAAAGAGAAAGAGAATCTCAATCTAAATTCATAAGTAAAACTAACAAATTGAATCGATAGTAATTATGCTTACATTATGGACTGATAAACTCATTCTTGACCAAGAAAAGATTGAAAAAGTAAAAACAGACCTGCTTTCCGATGAAGGAAGGTGGTTGCATTATCAGCAAAATTATTACTCATCATATTGGGAAGATAATATTCAGGAACGTCCAGAAATTATTTTTCTGGAAGAATATCGTGAGCAAATCTATAAATTCATGAAGCATGTGAATTTGTTTGATAGATGTGACTTTTCATTCGACCACTGGGCTCAAGTTTATCCAGCAGGAAAGGGTGGGTATCATAAAGAACATACTCATTTTTCATATCAGTGTTTATTTTCTTGGGTTCATTTTATAGAACCAACTGATAGACCATGTTTTTACTTCTCAAAGTTTGAAGGTGGTAAAAAGTTCGTAGAGAATCAGGAACCAGGAACTTTCATGGTTTTTCCTTCTTGGGCACTTCATGGTGCAGTAGAAAATCACTCTGATACTGATAGATTGATTACTGCTGGCAATATCATGATTCCAAGAATTAATTCAAATAATAATGATATTCACACTTTTCATATAGTTAGTCTTGATTCTTCTTTGATTGAACATCCAGGGTGGAGGAAACCTCAGAAACCAGACTTGCCGATTGACCAAGAAAAGGTTGATGAGTTCTTATCAAAAGCAATGATACAATAAATAATAAAAAAAGAAAGATAACAATGAAACCTACACCAAAAGAAGCAAAAAAGATTCATGAGCACTACGAGAAAGTAGTTGAGCATCTTCTTGAAGAAGGTTATGCTAATGATAGAGAAGGTGCAGATAAAATTATCGAAGGTATGAGTGATACCTGGTATAGTCTTATTGTAGACTGACGGTCAGTCTACTGTCCATGCCACCTTGCCAGGAGCAGGCAGAAGTGGTATGATTACTAGGTAATCGAGAGAGAGGTCGAAGTCGATGCTTTGGTTGGAGTTCACAGAATCATCCGCAATCTCTAGGGTTGCTTTTGACCATGACAATGGTGAAATTGGTGTTGCTTTTACTGCGGACCCAGAGAAGTGGTACTTCTTTGAGTGCGATGATACTGACGGTTTTGTAACTCAACTTGAGGAGACAGTCAACTCGAATAAGTCTCTTGGGAGATTTATTTCCGATTGCAGAAGAGACGGAACTTTATTTTCCGTCTAGTCTTCTGGGACTGTCGCATATTGGTTAATGCTCACTGCTTATAACGGTGTAAACTGGGTTCAATTCCCAGCAGTCCCACCTACAACATTTATGGGAGTGTGGCGGAATCGGTAGACGCACCAGACTTAAAATCTGTTGGGAGTAATCCCGTGGGGGTTCAAGTCCCCCCACTCCCACTGTGAGAAAAATTATGCAAAATCTTTGGAACAATTACAAGAAAGTTATCTTTGAAACTTTCCCTGAGTTATATCATTTTTCAACCTGGGCAGACTGGTATGAAAATGATACTCATTTGACTGCTAAATTGTACGGGACACCCAAAGACAGATTCATTAACAAATCTAGGGAAGTTGAGATTTGGGATGAGAAATCCTGCATTTACAACAACATAATCTATCCAAGAACAGGTGAAAACTTGCCATGTTTTGGAATGGACTTGATGGGTTTCTTTGATAAGAAAGTTATCATCGTATTTGACTTTCAACATCCAGTAGAGAACTATTTGTTTTCTCATCCAGACCTTCCAAAGGCAGAGGGTACATTCAGATTCTTTGAACCTGGCAATCACTTCTCTGAGAATGTTTATGTTGCAAAATGCACCATGAGTGAGGTCGATGACCATCTTGATGTCTTCCGTTCTTATGTGCAGGCATACAAAGATATGCTGTATGATGGAAAACCAAGTAAAAACTTTATGCACTCAACTTATCAAGACTTTGATAAGTACATGGCAAAACTCGACCCTGTAAGTGGATATCTTTCCAGCAAGTTTGGGAAAGATAAAGCAGAGTCACTAGTGAATGATTTTCTTTTTTGTTATCAATGATTACTACCGAACAGTTTAAAGAAATTTGCGAAACTCAAGTTGACTGGAACAAAGTCTTTGGTACTTTCCGAGATGTTTCTGAAGACCCTGGACTGAAGAGCAACTCTGATAACTTCTTCCGTTCAAAAGCATTTGAACTTGCTGTTTGTTGCTGTTCCCCATTCAAATATGTGGATGAGGATGGTGTAGACTTCCACATGGACTATAATGGTGAAACAATTCGTATCGAACAGAAAGCACTAAAAGGTTTCTTCTACGGAAATGGTAAGTGCAAGCAAGTGAAGATGAAAAACTATCGGGGTGATGTCAGTGAGGCAACATTCAACCGATACAAAACTGAAAACAAATTTGACTTCGTGATGATTGTTGATTACAAGAATCACAAAGTTGCTATTGCAGATAGAGAGACTGCACAAAAATGTTATGTCAGCAAAGGTGATGGAGTGTTCTCTATGTTTACTCCAAGTGACATGACAGTCTTGAATCTAGATTTGGATTATTCTTCTCTTCCATCATCTAAGATTCTTCTATCTGATATAATAAATTCTACTATCATTAAATGGATTAAAGAACGATGATTAATTTACTAAAACTTAGTATTTCTTACGCACGTTGGGGTAAACTAACTAAAAAAGATATTGAACTAGTTTGTAAAGCATCATTTGGCAAAGTGATGGGAGCATGTTATATTAGAACTACGAGTCTATCTCCTTGGAGTTGCAACACTTTAGAATGAAACAATTTCCACTAAAAACTTGTCTTAGATACCCAGGGGGTAAGAGTAAAGCACTGAAAACTCTTGCACCCTGGTTTCCTACTGACTTCAAAGAGTTTCGTGAACCATTCTTAGGTGGTGGAAGCATCTCTCTGCTTATCAGTCAGAATTATACCAAGACACCTATCTGGGTGAATGACAAATACTTCTATCTCTATAACTTTTGGGTACAACTTCGTGATAATGGATTGGCATTGTCTGAGAAGTTGAGAGGTATCAAAGAAGAAGTGAATGGTGATGATGAAGCACACAAGGACTTGTTCAAACAATATCAGAGTGACATTGAAACTCTAGAACCATTTGAGCAGGCAGTTGCTTTCTTCATAATGAATAAGTGTTCTTATTCTGGTTTGACAGAAAACTCGACATTCTCTGTTCAGGCATCACGTTCTAACTTTTCTTTGGTTGGTATTGATAAACTTCCAAAGTATTCTCATATCATTAGAAACTGGAAGATTACTA
>OBOS01000025.1_pt1 | contig 10770 bp, 20 predicted proteins | sample 1535221 | NCBI WGS metagenome assembly OBOS01 (sample SAMEA3275624, study PRJEB22092) | marine metagenome | biome: ENVO 01000047; feature: ENVO 0000570; material: ENVO 00002150 | collected 2014-06-21T12:30:00+00 | depth 0 m
GTTCCCATAAGATCATTTTAAAAATCAATTCATTTATTTGATGGTATACAATAAAAACCATCTCGTCAGGAAAATTTGTTCTTTGGATTTGTATATTGAGCAAAGCATCAGTTTGAATGTAATCCCAATAATTTAAAGTTTTACTGTGAAGTAAACCTTCTAAATAATTATTTTTATCTTGATCTAGTTCACTATATTTTTTTTCTAGTGCCCAAAGCGAGTGCTCTACCAAACTGAGCTACACCCCGCAGATTCTTTTTATTATATCAGATGTTTATTCGGAGGTCAATACCTCATCTCTGATGTAGGAAACAATGAGAACTCCTCTACGAGAGTTTGACATATTGTATGCATAGTGTGGAGACAACTTCTCATCAAACAAATTCAAATCTGAATTATTTAATATTCTTTCCTCATCATTGACTACCAGTCCACTCTCACCATCTGATGGAATGTCTAAAGAGAAGTGATACTTTATTACACTAGAATCTGCATAGTTGGGATCAATTCTCTGATCTCCATCACTATGAGGTTCCAACTCTACTCCTGGTTCTAGAATAGAGAAGACTGCTACTACAGGTTTAATTGGTTGACTAAGAAGGAGTTCTGTCGTAAAGCATTCTCTACACTGCTTCGGAAATCTACTAATAGTCTTGCGATTAAAAACAAGGGGACAGATCTTCCAGGGACTGTTATCAGTCACCGTTGGAATAAACCCCAAGAAATCATCATCAGGATTTGCTGTCAAATCATACGTATGAGAATAATCGATAAAGAAGTCATAGTTACGCATCTTTATATAATCTTCCCTGATCTGTCCATAATTATCAGTGAAGATCGAAGTATCTATTCTACTAAGACTAGGATCAACAAACATTATCTTTAAAAAAAGTGTTTGATTATTTATTCTTCCATTTTGCGGATAACATATCCCAAAAGAATGCCACTTACCCAAGCAACATAAAGATACATTACATAGGAGATAAACTCCCAAAATTCATTAAGCGGCATCTTCTTCATCATGATCGTAGGTTAATCTACAGTCCCAAGAATAATCTTCTTCCCACTCTGGTTCATACAGTGGACAAGGTTCTTCAAACAAATGACCCATCCTTAGTTGCTTGATTCTCTCTTTTAATCCTTTGTAAAACTCTCTCTTCTCGTCCGAATTCATCTTCTGGCATCAGTTTAAAGTAATTTTTAACCATGGAAATATGGGATTGATTACTCCGATAAGTCGAAGCAAACCCTCAGCAAAAAGTGCAAGAACAACCCAGCCAACACACATTGAAATAATTGAAGCATTACGATTGTGTCTGCGTATTGCATCGTCGATCATCTCCTGAACTTCTTCTTTAGTTGCGTAACTAACTGGAGGGGGTGGTTTCTTAAAAATTGACATCACTCTCCTCACTCCTTTTCTCAAGATCCTCTAAACGCTTTGCCCATGTATCTCCGCCTTCTGTTCCCTTCATAGGATTAATACATTGGGAATCACCCAACTTGTTACATACCAATCCTGCAAGGTCCAACTCACTCCCCTTATTGCCTGTTCCAGACCATCGGTGCTCTCCATTTATCCAGACTGCACCACACTTAGGACATTCCTTCCTCTCAAGTTTGAGGTCGGAGAATTCCCTATCATTGGTCATCGTTAATCTCCTTGATTAGTTTAATGTAGTCTTCCGTATCTTTTAAAAGTCTCCTTCTCAGTTTCCTCTCAATGAAGAACATCCGAATTCTGACTACAGCAAATCTAAATTGTAGATCTAGATATGCAAAAACTCTCAATGTACCCTCAACTCCACCATATGCAATCATTAATACAATAATTAATATCGCAATGTAAAGTCCAATAAGAGAAGACGTGTATGCAGTAGATGGATCCATTAAGGCACAGTGCTACGTGTACTTATAAAGTCTATATAGTTAAAAGTAGTCTGTCAACGTATCATATTGATACAATCATATAATAAAGATTTAATTTTATAGGCGTGGTATAATTACCACAACTGTATAAATCTAATGCAAGTTATTGATAAGTATTTATTGGAAATGGGTTACTTTACCGATGAGGAATTGTTTGAACCTGGTGACAAACTGCAAATCAAAATCCCATATATAGCGGAAGGTAAGCAAATAAACCTTTGCCCATTCATCATTCCATACTACAGTAAAAAAAGTTACCTTGCTGTAGAATTGAAGTCCCTTTTTATGTCTGGATTTTCAAGAGAAGACGTTGATAGGAAGATGCACGACCTGATTACAAACATCAGATATGGTGAACCTGGAAGACTTGGCGAGATGGGATGGGAAGCAGAATATCTTATTGATCCTCAAGAGTTTAGTGCAACAGAACGAGCACGAATTCTTGTATCTGGATTCAAAAAGTTCAGGAAGTTAATTCTAAAGGGTGAATGGTTGGAAGGTATTCACGCACAACCTGGTGACATCATTGTATCTCACCCACTAGGAATTAAATTTGACAAAGGATTCAACTCAGAATCAGAACAAGAGGGAACATTCCAGAGAAGCATACTCTCCAAAAAAGTATTCAAGTTTGGAGAAGTAAAGTCTGATGGTATGCAATATGCAATTATTGGTGAAGACCTAGATATGCACCCTATCTAATATCAAAATCTAACTTACGAATTTTACGTTTACGTCTATTCTCTTGCCAGACTCTATCTTCCCTTGATAGTGTGTCTGGTTTTTTATTGTCTTTAATTCCTTCCACAATAACAACTTGAGATAAATCCATAGCACCTAAAGTGTCATCCATAACTTTCATCATGTTTGAACACCCACAGAACTGTACCTTACTAGTGCTACGCAACTCTTTGTTGCACACTTTACATCTTACTAACATTGTCTTTTCCTATAAATGCTTGATGACGGGATCGAACCGCCGACCGCCTCGGTGTAAACGAGATGCTCTACCGCTGAGCTAATCAAGCAGGCTCCCCTTCCTGGGATCGAACCAGGGACTTAACGATTAACAGTCGTTCGTTCTACCGCTGAACTAAAGAGGATTATGTCCAAAGTATAACACTATGGATTATCCTTGTCAATACCCAATTCTTTTAGGTAATCAATCCACCATTGTGGATCCTTACTGGTCTTCCAGTTTGGTACAGGAAGATCATGAAGCGAATACCACTCGTTAATCGCTTCATCTATAGTCTGTGCGATTTCCATACTCCTCTTCCTCTTCATCAACATCTGCATATGCGTCTGCCACAAAGGGTCCTCGCTTCCGTAAAGGTTCTTGTCTGACATAATCCTGTTCAGCATTAACAGCGTCTACCCAAACAGCAAGCTTCATAACAATGAAGATGATTACAAGAGGTGTGAAGCAGCCGATTAAAATAATTGGATTCATCGACCTCTCCCAAAGAGTATTACTATTTAGAGAAGTTTTTCTCGTTCGACATCAATATCAAAACACAAGCAATATCTTGGAGTACTAAGTGTGTTATGAACCATATGTGGTGTTCTACCCCAAAAGAAATGGAATCTATTATGCGAGAACGGTTCTAACACTACTCCTTTGTCTTCAGTATCTAATGACAAAGTACAGACCTCATTGTTCTGTGGGTTTACTTCTATATCCCAGAGTCCCCTTATAACAGCATAATCTGGATGTTCTGGATCATCATCTACATGCCAAGGAATAGACTTACCAGGATGCAAGACACTAATCCCAACTCTCCTAAAAATTCCAGATTCATATGCCAACCTGAATAAGTTCGGCATTCTTACAGCATTATGTGTGTAAAGAATGTCTTTCTCTGGATCAACATAACATCCCTGATCATATACTCTTTCCATTTCAACAAGATCCATTCTTGGATCATACTGTCCATAGAGAGCAGCAACCTGCCATCCAGCATAAGGACTTTTCTCAATACTAGTATAACTGTTATTGCCGTGCCAATTTGTCCAAACTAATTGGTGCTTTACGGATTCAAACTCATCGCGAATCAATTCATAATTATTCGCCAACAAGTTGAGAGATGGATTAATTTCTTCTTTAGTAAAAAATCTTCCCATAACAACACGATAAATGTATTCTTTGTCGGGTAATGGATACAACATAATGGAGAATAGCGGGATCGAACCGCTCGCCTCCTGCTTGCAAAGCAGGCGCTCTACCGAATGAGCTAATTCCCCAAGCGACTCGCGAAGGACTCGAACCTTCGACCGACTGCTTAGAAGGCAGTTGCTCTATCCAACTGAGCTAGCGAGTCATGTAATTATTATATCAGGTGGTCTCTTCCTCGTCAATCACCTCTTTGCCATTTGCCTTATCAATTTCTTTTTGATTCTTCTTGGCAAGGTCTTTAACGTGCTGTATGGGGGATCCGATATAGTTAGCGAATCCCTCAAGGTCATTGTGACCCCAATCGTTAAGTGCGCCTGTAGGTACGTTGCTCATTTTTCAGTCTTTACGGAATTGATTGTAACCAGTGCCAGAATGCCATCCACCAGGTCCTTCGTGGAAGTTCTCAGAACCACCAGGGGGATTCAACTGAATAGTGGTTGGATTACTAGATTGCGTAGCAATTTGATACATAATCTCGTGAATGTTATCTGGTTCTGAACTAGCAGAATCTTGTTGCTGTTCAATATACTCTGCTTCCAGAGTCATATATTCTTTTTGCTTCTCAGTGTATAGTGGAGAAGGTCCAAACCAAGGATCATCTACAAGGTATGCAGGAGCAGGAACTCCAATGTAATCTGGTTCCTGCAACTTTTCACAAGGAATCTCATCATCATCAAGAGAGCACTTTACTTCCCAAGACCCACCTACACCACCGTCCATGTTGACAACAATGTCATCAGCAATTGATCTCACGGGGATGAAAATTTCTTTAATGGAATCTAGTGCCTTTTTAATCATGACAGAACCAATTGCTTAGTGTATTCGTAGGCATAAGTCTCCCTATGACCTTTGATGCCCCATCCTAACCAATAATAAGCAGGAACCATGTACTGGTGGACAGTCCATCCTCTGCCTTCAAACTCAGGCAGGTAGCGTTGGAAGATGTTCTCATTAATCATGTAACGAGTCTGACCTTCCAAACTGCTGGGGTCACATCCGTATTTAGTACAGAACTTACCCAGGTTATCATAGCGACCTATGCTGGTCCACTGAATCAAACCATAACCACCAACATGGCAGTCTTCATAGTTTACACGAGCACCCCCTTCACAGATGTTGGGGATGAACTTAGATTCTTGTTTGATGTTGCCCATGATGGTTGCAAGGGCATTACGATCAGAAATCTTGGTGTGTTCCTGCAGTTCCTTCAGAACATACTGTTCAGCAGGTGAGCAATCAGGACACTTCCAAGTAGCAGGAATTACAGGAAGTTGCACTTCCACAGTTTGTGGTGTGTGTTTTGGTGTGGAACCTCCTGCAATTGCCATCAATACAGCAATGGCGAAGATTTTCATAGAGTCGCTCAAATCAACATCACGAGTGTATCAAGACTGTTTTGGTTTGTCAATAGCTGAGACTACAGGTGGTTCTTCGTCTCTCTTTTTCTTGGCAACTCCATTGCCACCACCTGCCTTAGCAGGACTCAATCCGAACGCAGCTAACGATCCAGAAAAGACCGAGGCTATAAAAGTTGGATCAAAATCTAAAATCTTTTGACCGTTTGGAAGTCTAACGTATGAGAATGTGAGAAGGGATGCAGACCAGATAAGGACTACAACTTTCACCAGATTACCAAGAACTTCACTTTTGTCTTCATCATGCTCCTTCTCATCTACTTTGGGATTTGTATCCGTCATTTGTAGAAGGCAAGGCAGTTATATTTATTACTGCAGCACGTCAACCGTAATTTTTGTTTTGTTTATTTGATTATACTTAATGCAGAGATCATAACTCGAAGCGTGCTCCCACTTATGGTATGTGGTCTTGAGTTGCTCCGTATAAACATTGCCGTTGACGCTTCTCATTTCATCTGCGACAACTGCTTTGATTAATAGGTCCCTAGTTAAGTTAGTCATACAAAATGCTAGGTGTCCAACAAGCAAACCAAAATATAGGATACAGTCTTATGACTTGTCAAGGTATTGCTCTTGGGTGGATTTTATTATTTAGGTGTCAATACCTCTCTATAGACATGATCTCAATGTCAGGTGAATCATCGTCCTCAAACCATTCTTTGAACTCATCAGAAAGAGCAAGAGCATTTTGAACCTGACGCTGAGTGGTGTCACTGCTCTTAATCATGTTCTCAATACGGTCAACCGCCCAATCGTTGATCATCTTCACGAGTTCTTCAGTCGTCTTCTCTGCCATAATAGTCTTTTCGGTAGTACCTACTGAGAATGTTGCTATTGTAGAAGAGTGGAGTCCCGTCGTCAAGGGCTTCGGTGAGGACGTTGTTGCCGAATAACTGTCGGGTTTCTTCAAAATTAGTTTTGCCCTTCGTCTTATGAAGGCTGATAATAGCTCTGCTAAAGTTTTGCTTACCCAGTTTGATAATATCTTCCTTAAGTTCAGGACAGGAACCATAATACTTTTTCCAATCAGATTCTTGTTTTACTTTGCGTTTTTTTCCTTTTGGTGTTCTAAACGACCAAAAATACTTTCTCCCAATGTAACGTCTACCGTTGAGGAGATTGGTAATTTCATAAACAAAACCAAAGTAGTCCCCAACATCATCACTATTAAAAGCTCGTTCCATGTAAATCCAAGGATTTTCATAGTCACTACTCATTCATATTACCCACTTTACCATATTTAGATAAAAAAAGACCCCCTTTCGGGGGTCTCTTAACAATTTATTCAGTTCAGCAGTCTTCCAGGATTGCCTGAACGTCCTCAGTGGTGAGGTTGACCATGATTACTTCTGCTTCTTCCAGTGTCTCTACATGACCTTCAACGTAGAGATACTTGAGAACGAGATCATAGTTGGTGTCTTCACCCATTCTCGAAGCGACTCCGCCTGCTTTGTCAGCAACCTTACGTGCTGCCTTACCGACCGCACCCTTAACACCACGCTTTGCCTGAGCAATTCTATTCTTAATAGATTGCTTTGCTCTTCCTGCAGCATCACCTACTGCTTGCTTAGCAGCACGACCAGCAGCATATCCAGAGACTGCAGCAGATGCTGCCTTCTTCTTAACTGCTTTCTTAGCTGCTACACCTGCACCCACAGCGGTTGCCGCTGCAGTCTTAGCAGCATCTCCAGTCTTCTTAGCAGCAGATGCTACTTTTGCCTTTGCCTTTGCCTTAATTGCTGCCTTTGCCTTGTCTCTTACAGACTTGTGACCAGTCATGGTCTGAGAATAAGACAGGTCTTGACCCTTCTTACCCTTCAGTTTAGTTCCAGTCGCCTTCAGAGCGCCCATGGCGATCTTAGACTTTGCCTTATTGACTTTATTGGATGCAGCAGTCTTAGCATCATCACCTGCCTTCTTAGCAGCGGCACCTGCCTTCTCAATACCCTTCTTGACAGTACCTTTTACCTTTGCCTTAGCATCAGAGACTGCCTTAGCGCGAAGGTTTGCTCTCTTACTCTGACTAACAGCAGCCGAATCTGCTGCTTGCTTTGCCTTCATCTTGGCACGCATCTCCTTTTGCTTAGGAGTCATTGCCTCAAGAAGATCATCAAATCCATCAAGGATCTCTTCACCAGTATAACCTTCATCCAGCATATCAACGATGATCTCATCGATGACTTCTTCAGTCAACTCTTCAAAATCAGCAGAGTAGTCTTCAACAATCTCTTGCTCAACAACCTCAGTCTCTTCAGACAGATACTGAGGAACAGAGGTATAGATGCTTTTATATTCCTCTTTGATCGTTCTAAAATCCATGACGGGAAATACTTACTTTGATAGTATTATTTATTATTTTCCCGCCTCCACTGCTGATACATAGCATTCAAAGCCCAAGAAGCAGCTAGACTATCTGGACCATTCTCCAGTAGTTCTAACTGCCTCTTAGTGACACGGTGAGTATTCTTATACTCTTCTCTCCAATTAGAGTTGGAATCCTGAGAATGTATCTTTTTTGACATCTTGCTTAATTCCACTTACAACATAAGATTCTACTTCAGTCTCCTGAGGAGCGACTTGCAGACCCTTAGAAGAGATCCAGTGCTGTGTCCAAGGCAGAGGATTGTTCTTAGCAGCAATATCATAAACTGGTTTGAGACCAATCGCCTTCATGCGACGATTTGCAATCCACTCAACATACTGCTGAAGAAGTTTATCATTCAGACCAATCATTGATCCATCCTTGAACAGATAGTCTGCCCACTTCTTCTCTTCATTCACCGCACGATCAAACATAGAGTAAACATACTCTTGCTCTTCTTTGGCGATATCCTGCATCTCTTTGTCATCACCATCACGCCACTTGTTCAGAATGTTCTGAGTGATGGCAAGGTGTTGGTTCTCGTCTCTAGCAATAAGGGAGATGATCTTAGCGGATCCCTCCATAAGCTTGAGTTCACCAAATGCAAAAGAACAAGCAAAACTGACATAAAAGCGAATGCCTTCCAGTATGTTAACATTTGCTACTGCCCTATAGAGTTTACGCTTCAACTCACGACGCTCAAAGGTTCCTGCATAGTGACCCTCTCTTGCAAGATCCCACATGGTGCTGTTGTCATACTGATGTGCTGAGTTAATAAACGAGTCATAAGACTCTGTAACACTTGCAGCACGCTCTAAAATACGCTCGTCAGTAACGATCTTATCAAAGACTTCAGAGGGATCAGAATAGACGTTTTTGATGATGTAGGTGTAGGAGCGACTATGGATCATCTCCATGAATCCCCAAACCTCCATACATGCCTCTAACTCGGGTAGACTGCAGTAAGGTATAAAAGCCATCCCAGGACCACGCCCTTGAATGGAGTCAAGCATAATCTGATATTTGAGGTTGCTTGTATAGATATGCTTTTGTTCTGGACGAAGTGTTTGATAATCTCCACGGTCTTTCTGTAATGAAACTTCTTCTGGTCTCCAGAAGTATCCAAGTTGTTGAGTTGTTAGTTTGTCAAATACAGGATATTTGTATGAATCGTATCTTTGAATCCCCAGGGGTTTACCGAGGAACATCGGTTGTTTTTTAGTATTGACTTGTTCAGTATTGAAGACTGTCATGCCTTCAAGTTGTTTTGTTACATTTGATGAGTTCATTGATTTTGATTCAACAAAGTCGTATTGACGCATTTCTTCTTTACTCCAGGTAAACTAATTTATAAGATCTAGATTTTACAGGATTCACAATCCTCCTCGTCAGCAGTTTCTAGTTCAGCCAGTAACGATTCTAACTTATCCGCTTTATCATCAGAGACCTCATCGGTCTTCAAATCATAAGTGTTTTGATAATAAGAAGTCTTCCACCCATACTTGTAAGTCTTGAGAAGATCACCCGCCATAACAGATACAGGAATCTCACTATCAGGATAGTTCTCTGGATTATAACTCCAGTTGCCACTAATTGCTTGGTCGAAGAACTTTTGCATCACAGATACAACATTGATATAACCAGTGTTGTCTGGCATATCCCAAAGCAAAGTATAGTTGTTCTTCAGAGTCGAATAAGATGGAACAATCTGCTTAAGGGGTCCTTTTTTACTCTTCTTAATGGACAGGTATCCTCTAGGTGGTTCGATACCGTTTGTTGCGTTTGACACAACGGAACTGCTCTCTGAAGGCATTTGTGCGGACAATGTGCTGTGTCGCAGTCCGTGTTCCAGGATAGACTTCCTAAGACCCTCCCAATCATGCTCATACTTAATGCTGGTGATCTCGTCTACGTCCTTTTTGTATGTATCGATAGGAAGAATTCCATCAGCGTACTTAGTACGAGGGAATGCACTACATGCACCCTTCTCTTTTGCAATCTGATTAGAAGACTTCAGCAAGTAATACTGGAAGGATTCTGCCAGACCATGAACAGCATCCCACGCCTCTTGGTCAGCATAATTAAATCCCAACTTAGCAAGATAGTGTGCTAGTCCAATAAAACCTACTCCAAGCGATCTACGTGCCTTTGTAGCAAGTTCTGCTGCAAGGATAGGATACTTCTGATAATCAATCAGTTCTTCAAGTCCACGAACAGACAGATCACAAAGTTCTTCTAGTTCATGATCAGACTTAACTTTACCAACATTAACTGCAGACAAGATACACAGAGCAATCTCACCTTGTCCATCAATGTGCTGTAACGGGTCAGTAGGCAGAGTGATCTCCTGACAAAGATTACTCATGTTCACCTTGTCCTTGAAGGAGGAGTGAGAATTACAATGGTCCATATTCATGATGTAAATACGACCAGTCTCTGCTCTCTCCTTCAGAAGATCCATAATGAGTTTTTGAGCGCCGATAGTTTTGCGCGGAATAGATCCATCAGATTCATAACTTGTATACAGATCATCAAACTCATCAGTGCCAAAAGCATCATACAGACCTGGCACATCGTGAGGTGAGAATAGGGAGATGTCTCCATCTTTGATGAACCGTTCATAGAACAGTTTACTAATTTGAATACTGTAGTCTAGTTTACGGACACGGTTATCTTCCGTGCCCTTATTATTCTTTAAGACGATGATGTCTTCGATCTCTTGGTGCCAGATTGGGAAGTGGACAGTCGCGCTTCCGCCTCGAATGCCATTTTGAGTGCAACATCTGACAGTGCTCTCAAATTTCTTGAGGAATGGTACAACACCTGTGTGTTGAACTTCTCCGCCTCTGATTTTAGCGTTGATGCCACGGATTCTGCCTGCGTTGATA
>OBOS01000026.1_pt1 | contig 10749 bp, 15 predicted proteins | sample 1535221 | NCBI WGS metagenome assembly OBOS01 (sample SAMEA3275624, study PRJEB22092) | marine metagenome | biome: ENVO 01000047; feature: ENVO 0000570; material: ENVO 00002150 | collected 2014-06-21T12:30:00+00 | depth 0 m
CTTCACTTTATGGAAGCACTGCTGATATAGGTATAGGAAGATATTCTGGATCCACCTTAGAGGGTAATAGCGCACGTTATGCGGATGCCACCATCAAGCTAATCCTTGGTGATATGGGCAAATATTTTGTCAAATTTTGGAATGCAGAGGGGCCAGGGGTAATGGTCATGCAACCAAAATCTGAACGTTCAATGTTTTGGATGACGTTGGAAGAACTGCATTCTGCATCGGAGAATGCAGATGATGAATTGTCAGAAACGTTTAGCACCATTTTGCAATCAGCTCAAAAGATTGATCCAGAAGCAGGTGCTGCCTATATTGTCAACGATGAAAATGGAATGCGTTATTTTGTAATTGATTACAACAAGGCTTCTGAGTAATGGCCGTTAGACGTGGTAATACTAAGAGCGAACACTTTGAGTGGATAAGCAACCGTGATTTGGTTGACTCTGCCCATATGCTTATGGGTTCAATTGATCTCGATCCTGCTAGCAGTGCATTTGCTAACGAGTACGTCGGAGCAAAAGAATTTTATACCCCTACTGAAGATGGATTAAACGATATGGAATGGCATGGAAATGTCTATTGTTTCCCTCCATGTCAGCCATATTTCTGGGATAAGAAAAATGATCGTTGGAAAGTGACGCGTGGATTGTCACCTACTTTGACATCTGGTCATGCCTTATGGTTTCGGACAATGAAACGTAAATGGCTGGCTGGAGAATTTGAACAGGGGATCTATTTTACAAATTATGTAGATTGCATCATGTACAACCAGGACATGTTTGATTTTCCTATGTGCATTATGAAGAGCAGACCTCAATTAATCCGTCATTATTATGCGGATGATTCTACTGAAAAGAAAAATACAGGCGTCTGTTTGATTGTATATATGCAACCACTAGATAGAGTGGCTGAAGCCACCGAAGAATTTATCGACATTTATTCTGAAAAAGGACGAATTCTCGTATAAAATATTTGAACTTAGAGAAGGCGATGTCTGTATTAAGCGACAAGGAAATCCGCGAACTTGCCAATAATGGGATGATCACTCCTTTCAAGGATCATCTTGTTAACAAGGAAAATGATGTTCCTGTTCTCAGCTATGGACTTAGTTCCTATGGTTATGACATTCGTTTGTCACCTAACCAGTGTCTTTTATTCGGTGGTGTCCAGCACGGAATGTGTGATGCCAAAAATTTTGATCCTGAAATTTTAAAAGAGACTGAATTACATGAAGACGAGCGAGGAAAGTATTTTATTATCCCTCCTTACGGCTATTGTCTTGGTGTTGCTGTTGAACATCTGGCTTTACCCAGAGACGTTACCGTGGTTGCCGTGGGTAAAAGCACATACGCTAGGGCAGGAATCATGGCAAACATTACTCCAGCTGAAGCTGGTTGGGAAGGCCATTTAACTTTGGAGATTAGCAACTGTACTCCATTGTTTAACAAGATTTATGCCAATGAGGGCATTTGCCAGCTCTTGTTTTACCGGGGAGAAGAGTGTGAGGTTGACTATAAAACCCGCAAAGGTAAATATCAAAATCAACCGTATGAAGTAGTCTTTAGTAAGGTCTAGTAACTAGTAATACAATCTATTAGTTGAAGACCTTGGTTTGTCTGCGTAGTTAGTTGAACCAGCCCTGCCAAATCGATCACCTTCGATGAAAGCAGGGGTTTGTCCTTGCTGATTTGTGTATGGCGCATCGTACTGACGTTTCTTCTGAAACTTTCCGGCTGAGCGAGCTGACTTTAAGAACTTATCAACACGACGCTCTTGCCCTTCGCCTCTTGTGCCCGCAGCATACGCGGTATCCAGTACTTCCTCAGGAAGCCTACGAATGTCTACGCGATAGGCTCTGCCGGGAGTAAGGTCAGTCCTTTCTCCGCCAGAAGAACCTGCGTCAATCCTCTTATCGTAGGTATCTGAGTACGCCATACTAGAATTATAATTGACTTAAATCGGATTTATATTATGGATTTTTTATCTGCCTTTATGGAAGGCAATGATGAATTAAAGGAACGCATGACGACGTTAGATACGTTTGGTCAGCCTTTGGATAATGAGGCCAATGATGTTCCTTTATATGATGAATATAATCGTGGTTTGACATTAACGCAGCAAGATATGTCAGATCGTGTTAACTTATCTGTAGATCCAAGAGCAGAACCGAGATGCGGATTAACAGGAATAATTCCGAGTGCCGAGACGGGAATTATGCAGGGCGCGGAACCTCAACCCAGGCAATTAGTGGTGGATATGGGGCAACTATCACCGGAGGAACAGGAGGTAGCGATGAACAAACAACGCAAGCTCAGAACTGGTTTCAACCGGTCGGGGCTGATCTAGACACGCTTTTACTTGGTGATTCTTCAGATACTTTAGAAATTAGTGATTGTCCAGGGGGTATTTGTCCTGTCCCCTGGGCAAAAAAAGAAAAGGTTGAGGATAGCCAGGGTGATGATATTAATCATCCGTCGCATTACACCGAAGGACGTCGGTTTGAAGCGATTGATGTAATTGAAGACACGATTAGCCGTGCGCCAGATCCTGTTTTAGGTAATTGTCAGGGTCAGATTTTACGTTATATCTTGCGTATGTGGGATAAAGATGATCCATTAAAGAATGCCAAGAAAACCCGTTGGTATCTTGATCGGTTAATTCAACATCTAGAATCAGATTCGTAGAATTAAAATAACAGTAGCTAGTATTTATTTATGGCATTTTCTCCTGGCAAAACGGAAGCTAAGCTTAAAAACATGCTTAGTAAAAAAGAAAAAGAACTCCAAGGTAAAGACAAACAAATCAAGAAATTAGAAGAAATTAAAGCTAGGTTTGAAAAAATGAAAACAGAAAAAGCTGCACAACAAGAAAAAAGAAAAGCAGAAAGAGCCGCAAAAAAAGACGAGCAAACTGCCCGAAGAACTGCAAGAAAAGACGAACGAACTGCACGAAGGTCTGAGCGAACTGCCCAAAGAACCGCAAGAAAAGACGAACGAACTGCCCAAAGAACCGCAAAAAAAGACGAACGAACTGCACGAAGGTCTGAGCGGACTGCCCGTCAAGATCAAAGAAAAGCTGAACGGAACAAAAAAAAGGGTAAGCCTGATATTACAACGCCTGTCATCCGTGACTCTAAAAAAGTAATCGGAAGGCCTCGTACTAAGAACACTAAGAATGGCTAATCCAGATTATTATGACTTAAAAAAATTGAGGTCATTAGTAGAAAAGCCTAAGGGCAAACCAAAGGCTAATCCTAATACCTCAATTTTTAACAAAAAGCCTAAGAGCAACAAAAAAGATCAACCAAAGAAAGGCTGAGCGTCATCCTCATCCTCAAATTCTTCTTGATTCATCATGGACAGCGCAAGCTGTGCCAGTTCGATGTCAGTAGGAATATCAAATTCCATTTCAATATCTTCTGCTTGGAGCATATCTTTAATAGCTTGCAGCTCCATTAGGCGCTTGTGATAGAGATTAAGTAAAGCAATACGCATTTGATCCCACGTCATTTCTTCTGACGCAATCTCAGCTTTCCGCATTGCTAATTGGAGATGCAATGGCATATCCATTTCTTTCATCGTATCGAAATCGCCCATGCGAATATCAATCAACTGTAATCATTCTACGTCCATGCAGTAAAAATAGACCGTAATTCTTCTTCGGTAATTTGTACCTGTTCACAGTGAAAACTGTTAGCAAACTCTGACAAAGTATATGGATCAATCCGTTCTTGCAATTCACGAATTGCTTTTATTTGCTTTGTACTGGCCTCATAATTCCTAAAGGCAGCCAGAAGAACCTCTTCACTGCTGATTACATCGTCATAATGTTCCTCTAGGAAAAGCTTAGATTCCTTGCGTCTGCGATCTAATAAACCGCCAATGACCTTGTGATTTTCATCAAAGATCCATTTACTCATTTCATGAGCAACAGCAACATAGTTTTGGTTTTCACAGTAGTCGATGATGTTGCTATATAAAAAAGGTTTCCAGCCAACGGAATGAATAAAAGAAATCAAAGCATTCTCCATGCTTTGATCTAGGTCTAGGTTTAATTTTTCTAACTCATCTGCAATGATACGCACCTCATAAAGAAGGTACTCCAGGGCCTTCTCCTTGGTGCAGCGGTGCCCTTGTTTTACAGGCGTGCCATCTGGGTAATAGGTTGTCCCATAGCCCAGGCTATAGGGCTTGCCACCGGTAGATGGATCAGCAAAAGCTTTCTCGTTAAAACCTTCAAAAGTTTTAATTAGCTTTAAAGCTTCACTATATGGATACATAAACCAGTGGCGTATCCAATTAGTTTATATTACTTTCCTTGTCCACGGCTCTTTTTGCGACCGTGATTTGCCTTGGAATGTTTCCCTTGGCCCTGGCGCGTTTTTTTGGGGTTGCCAACAACGTAGCCACCGCCTTTAATGTTTTTGCTCATGCATCTAAAGAAGCTTCACATAAGATACTAAACAAAAACAGCTTTAATTGTTGGTAATTAACCTGTTCTTCTGGTGGCCTACGAGGTGAGCCAGGCCACATTTCTATGGCATCACAGACAGCTTGATACAAAGTTCTAGTATCTTCTAAAGATAAATCAAAACTTACATTTACCATTTAACCTTGTGACTCCAATAACGCGCACTCATCTTACTTGGGTTGCTATCTTGTGCATTATGACGTGCATAATATGACTTCTTACGTGCTTTGTCTTTGGCTGTCGTCGGATTTTTGCCAGCGCCCTTTACACCCTGTTGACCGAAACGAATTATCTTTTCTTTCCCTTTGTCGCAAGCTTTTACAACGTGTGATTTAGTTGGGTGTTTTGGTGTTCTCTTTGGCTTGTTACAAGCCATCTTGTCTTTACTTAATTTGGCAGCTTTAGCTGCTTTTCTATGTTTAGACATTATTACTGGAATAAACTAAGCACATCACCATAATAATCGGTGCTAGTGTCTAAATCAAAACCAAGGGTTGATTTCTTCTTGTCTGCAGCTTGCTTCTCTTGTTCTCCAAAAAGATTAAAGTAATCTACTTCTTTCTTGGGTTGAGTTGTTGCTTTTTTCGTACCAAAGATATCTTCATCATCTGTGCCAAACATTTTATTTATATCTGATAAAGTTTCAAAAGGATCCGAGGTGTCAATACTTCTTATGTTTAAATCAGCTCTATTGGTTCTTGAGATTAGTTCCAAGGCACTTCTATCTGCATCTGGCATAAAGCTTTCATAGAACTCATCTACTGTTCCCCCATAGCCTGCTTGACTAAATAAAGTGTAGAGTTCGTCTGCTTTTGGATCTACCCGATATTTATCATCTTCTGCCCTTTCGATATAAGTTATACCTAATTCTTTTTGAGTTGGTGTTATTTTTTGCTGGTTTAAGTAAGCAATTGATTCTCGAATAACTTTAGCTTCTCCATTTGTAAAAGCTGTAGATAAATAATCTTTAACCGCATCAAGACCAGCATCTTTTTCTAATCCAAATGTATCAATTAATTCTTTAAATGCACTTTGGTTTTCTTCTGGATTAATACCTTCAATTACAGAATCTGCAAATTCTTCTGGAGTAACAAAAGCTAAGTATTCACCTGCATCCCAATCAACATCTACCTCAGCCAACGCAGGGATAAGTGATTGTGAAATATACTTTTTAACTGTTCTATCTGTTATTACGTTTTTAGCAGGATCAAATCCTTTTGTTCTTCCGATGATGTCATAATGTAATCTTGCAAATTCATCTCTTCTGTAAAGATTTATTCCATAGTAATAAGCCCATTCATTCCATGTACGTCCTGTATTGCCTGCTATATCATTACCGTTAGCTTTTGCGGCGCTCCAATCTGCGGCAACTTCTGTTCTTTGAGCACCATATCTAGCTCTTTGAGCAGCATTAGTTGCTGATGGATAAAAGTAAAAAGTTGGATTAAAACCTACAGCAGGAAGACTTTTAATCTCATCAAGATATGCAGCAGCCCTTTCAGATGCAACATTCCTTAAAGCTTCAGCTGCTGTAGCAGCTTCAAATACATTTTGATCATTTTGAGTTGTGGTTAAATAACCTACAAACTCATCCATAGATTTGGAATTATCAAATCGTGGTTTGAGATAATTTTCAATAAAATCTTGTCTATATTGTTCATCTATGGCGTATTGAGCATCAGCTGCTGTTCTTCCTTCAACATTTTCAATAGTTTCATAACGTTTTACCAATTCTTCATTAAACCATTTATTCCAGTCATAAGTTGCATAACCTTTATCTACACCTGTATATCCTGCCAAATCTTCTTCAAGTCCACGTTTAAATTTAGTTGTATTGATACCCATCATTCCTAGGTATCCACCCAATCCAGAATCACCTAATAAAGTATTAGCAAGACTTGAATTGATATTAAAAATTTCACTGTATCCGGGTAATGAATTATAGATATCTAAATCACGTTCTTGCTGGCGTACTTCTTTTAATTTATTAACAGTTGTTTGTAATGTGTCTCTGGTTACAGCACTAAATTTATCTAAAACTCCTAACTGTTGTTCATTAATATTTTTAGTAACTTGTTTTTCAAGAACAGAACCAGTACTATCATCCCAATCAATACCGTCCTGTTTACCGGACCGGTCATCCCCTTGTTTAGTTAAACCAAGTAGACCTGTTCTAATGTATTGCTTTTCAGCATTGGGTAACGATGAAAATTTTTCTTTATAGTTATCTGCATATTGTGTAGGTTTTGCTGCATTACCACGATATCCTGCTGATTTACCAACAGTGCTGTAATGGTTAAAAGCATAATTATCTAAACTTCCATAACGTGAAAGAAGATCTAAATTATCATTGGCAACAGCTTCTTGCCATTTTGCTTTTAAATCTAAACCACTTTGATTACCTGTTGAAATATAATAAGAAGCTTGAAATCCTCCTGTAGGAGGTTGTAAACCCTGGGCCTTTGCATCCCAAGGGGCAATACGTTCAGATCCATAGTAGTTTTTATAACTACTAGTGGCTAAATTTTTTAAACTATTAACAGTATTTTCATTTAAAGTTCCGTTTGCAACTAAACCATCAAGAGCCTGACTACTATAGTTTTCAATATTTGTTCTGTTGTTAACATAAGATCCTGTTGGACCAGTGTTTGCTTTACTAATTATTTGACGACTCCACTGATTAATAGCAGCATTACCAGTATTTAGTTTTGTATTAACAGTATTTTTTGTATTTGCTTGTGTCTTTCGATTTTGTAAATCTACTTCATTTTTTTTAAAGTTTCCAGTTAATGTATTACCAAGTTCTCTTGCTTTGTTTTCGACACCTGAAGAATAAGTAAAACCTCTTTGTTGTGCAAAGGTAGAGAGATTGGCAACATTTGTGTTGCTAAGTAAAAAAGGGTAGCGTCCAGGGCCTTCTACTTTGCCGTAAGTTAAAACATTGGCTACCCCATCTGAACCTACAGTGAACGTAAGCCATTGTTCTACTGGAAGATCAGCAGGAAATTGGCTGGCAAAATCTTCGGGTGTATAGTCTGTTCGATAATCTGCTTTTTCGTTTAAGGGTACCCAAGTTTCACCATTCCATAAAGCCATTATGCAGCACCCAGACTGTACTCTTCAAGATCTGATATAAACTCTATTTTATCTCCTTTTGTCCAGGCAATTATATTTTCTAGACTTACCTCTGAGAAGAAATCTTGTTTACGATACCATTCTTCCATGTCTTCTGAACCTTTGTTACCATTACACCGAAGGCAAGAAGGTACAAGGTTATACCAACAGGATGAACCTGATTTGAATTTTGGAATGATGTGATCTAAAGAAGTTGCGTATTCACCACAATAAGCACAGTTGTGGTTCCAAGCTTCGTAGATTCCTTGTCTAAAGCGTCGTTTGGCTAATCGCGGTGTTAGTTCAATGAGAAGGACGAGAGGTTCGTTCTCACATCTGAACATAGTTTTTTAGCCGTTTCCTTATTTTAAAATTGCCTAGCTTAAGAAATACAACAAAGCTAAGTCTTAATTAAGACGCTTGACGTTACGACACAGAAGCCTAATTTAAATATGTAGCCCATCAAACACCATGGCTTCAAACGCTATTGCACCTCACTGGGTGCCTGTCCATAAAGCTGAGCGACTTCTTGGCGTCTCACGCGAAGATCTTCATCGCATGCGTGATGACGGAACGTTCAAGCTTGGTAGGCATTATGGAGCAGGTCCCCTGACTCGGTCAAGGGATTCTTACTACTGGAATGTGCCCAAATGCCAAAAAGTGCTCAAGCAGCTGCAAGAGACTCCTTCTGTTGCTTGAGGGGAGTGTAATAGACCTTACGGACTTTATGCGCTAGCAACAACCCTTCAACTCTTAAGTTGACACGGTTTTCCTCAAGTGCTTGGGAGAGGCTCTTGTTTAAAGCTGACCAACGGCTCTTCGTTCTGGAGGGCTGTTTTTCTTTGAGCTGAAACAAGAAAACCCACTGAGGGTGTAGTGGGCGCACAGCTCTTTTCTTTGAGGAGATATTAATACTGTTGTCTTCATTCCATGTGAACCCTTTAAGTTCTTCTGGAGTTTTGCCATAGGTTGCGACCATGGCGAGTAACCATCCGACTTCTTCAAGTCCAGGTTTGGTCACTGTAGAAAAGATTTCATCGACGATTCTTGGATCAGTCGGTAGTCGCTTGTGCAGCATTTTGTAGGAAGTTTGGTGTTGGTTGATAAGACTATAAACACTGGACGACGTACTTGATAACACAAAAAATACTCGATTAGAAAAGATTATCCTTTCTAATCTTTATATTATATATTGTTTTGGTTTTTTAGTAATTTGTACCTTGCGGGAAATCCCAATCTTTGATAACAAAACCAGATGCTCTTGTATCAACTGCAGGCATCTGCCCAGAAGCAACGTTGTAACTGTTTCCGTTTTTATCGACCATTGAGAAGTTTTGCATGACTATAAATTCACTTGGAACATTTATAAGCCTTTGTAACATTGGACTCATCATAGGAGCTTGGAAGTTAAAGGGAGGCACGTCCATATAACCAAGGCCGTAATATGCCAATCTTTCAAAAGCTTTATTCTGTCCATTCCTTGTTTTTTCTATAATTTTATTTTCCCATTCACTCATCAACCCAATATCAACAGGGAAATCAGATGGTTCATTTGGGAATTCACCATCTTGATATTTCATTGCATAGATATGTTTGCAGTAAGCGTATTGATCTAATGTATATGTCCAGAAATCAGATATTTCTGTAATGCTTAATCCACTTTGTTTGTAATCAGCAAACGTAGACATACCTTGTGCAACACCACTTGGGTTAGGAATGTCTCCAAAACCCCTTTCATAAACTTTTCCAAATTCTTCAAAGACACCAGGACGGTCCCGGTATAGGTTTTTAGGGTCTCTTATATCTTTTCCTGATTCAGAAAAAGTGACTCCTCGAATTGAATATTCACTACTTTCACCACTTGGATAGACAATCGTCATTAAACGATTGTCTAATGCACTTTCAGTAATTTGTTGTTGTGCTGAGTTAAGTATTTCCCCTCTTAACTTCATTACTTCATAACGACCTGGCTTAACAGTTGCACATTTATTCCTAGGAAACTTCTTGCCTTTGCGTAAACCAAGAGAAGATAGATAAGCGTAATTACGTCTAGTGAAATCTTGACAACTACAGCAGTACCTAGCACCTGTTTGGAAAAACCTGCCAGGGTTTGGAGGTATGCGAGAAGGTGTTACAAGCACACCATCTTCTGTTGATTGAACTGAACCAAGTTTAGAAAGTTTTAAAATACCTTGGTTCTGATCAACATCAACTAAAACTGCTTGCATAAAACCATAACGTTTTGCAGTTGCAGGATCTCTTGTATCTGAATCAACAGGTGTACCTGATACGGTAAGTATCTTGTCTTCTAAGATGTCACCATTGATTGGTTTAATTCCATTACCTGGGAAAAACTCAACGTATAAAGGAGGTGGAACTGGAGCACTAACTCCTGAAACACGGAAAGAACTAAAGGTACCACTGAGTTGAACGTACCAGAAGTTTTCATTATCTTGCCCACTGCCTAAAAAAAGTTGATTAGCTGGAGCCTCTCCTGATACAGCTAATCGAACATTTTGTTCGTCTTGTAAGTTATCGAACCTTAAGTTACCGGCATCAATTCTGCCCGCCCAATGCATTCCATATTCTTTGTTTTCAGTTAGAAAACCTTGTACAGTACCGCTAATTTCTGGTTGACGATTACCAATGATTGGTATCCCTTGTAAGGGAATTAAATACTTAAAAGGATAATAAAAAGGGCGTTCAACGCCGTTAGATGTTGCTAGTTCCCAACCCCGACGCCAGCGGGTCCATGCTGATTCTCGATTACTTGTGTAGAGAGAGTCTGGAACACTGCCTCCAAACTCTCCCTTGATCGGTTTGACTTTATAACTATCAATAGCTGGACGCTCCGGCTTGGAGAACGAAGACCCTGAAAATGAATTTCCTTTTGGTCTTCCACAAATGACTCAATGTAGGAAACAAACATGGCAACCGTAACCAGAGCAGAGTTTTCAGTGGCAGCACGAATTGCAGCGTCTAACGCTGCGGGTGCTGGTGTTACTATCAATAAAGCATTTGCAGAAGATAACAAAGATGCTACTCCTGCAATCGTTCCTGATCGTGTCTTTTCACTAGAGAAAGAAACGATTACTTCAGGGACATCGCTTACGATTGATCTCTATGACTTAGGCACATTGGACATCGGTGCTGGTGCAG
>OBOS01000027.1_pt1 | contig 10664 bp, 9 predicted proteins | sample 1535221 | NCBI WGS metagenome assembly OBOS01 (sample SAMEA3275624, study PRJEB22092) | marine metagenome | biome: ENVO 01000047; feature: ENVO 0000570; material: ENVO 00002150 | collected 2014-06-21T12:30:00+00 | depth 0 m
GGTTTAGTGTCTGCTGGAGCATTCAGTTCAAACTCAAAGGCATTTAATATTCCACGATGTGTTCGGGTAAGGCGTATTACGACCTTCTTGAAGAACGTGATCGCCGCGGTATTGATGACGTTTACCTACTGCGTTTTGAACAATTCTATCCATTCCCCGCACTTGCGGCATTGAAAGAACTGGAACGGTTCCAAGATGCAGAAATGGTCTGGTGTCAGGAAGAACCAAAAAACCAAGGCGCATGGACCTTTATGGAACCAAACTTGGAATGGGTTTTGACACGCATGAACGCAAAACATCCACGCCCCGTCTATGCAGGTCGCGCCGCAAGCGCCTCTCCTGCGACAGGCTTGGCCTCAACTCATAAAGCACAACAAGAAGCGCTGATTGATGACGCGCTAACCATTAAAGGGAACTAACCCATGACAGAAGTACGTGTTCCAACACTGGGTGAATCTGTGACAGAAGCAACCGTTGCAACTTGGTTTAAAAAACCAGGCGATGCCGTGGCACAGGACGAAATGCTATGTGAACTTGAAACTGACAAAGTCACGGTCGAGGTTCCAAGCCCTGCCGCAGGCACATTGGCCGATATCGTTGCTGCAGAGGGTGAAACGGTGGGTGTTGATGCCCTTTTGGCCAACATTAGCGAAGGCGCGAGCGCGGCTGCTCCTGCCCCCGCGGCGACTCCTGCTGCGGCACCTGCGTCTGATGCAGGCGTGGCGGTTGACGTGATGGTCCCAACATTGGGCGAAAGCGTCAGCGAAGCAACCGTTTCCACATGGTTCAAACAGGTCGGCGATACAGTGCAGCAAGATGAAATGCTGTGCGAATTGGAGACAGACAAGGTTGCGGTTGAGGTTCCTGCACCTGCGTCTGGCACCCTAACAGAAATTCTTGCAGCCGAGGGCACAACCGTCGCCGCAGGCGGCAAATTGGCCGTCATGGGCGGTGCAAGCGCATCTGCATCTGCAGCAGCACCGGCAGCCGCCGCCGCAACAGCACCCGCAGCGGCAAGCACATCTAAGGATGTCGAAGACAGCCCAGCCGCGAAAAAGGCGATGGCAGAGGCGGGCATTTCCCGTGACGCTGTTCAGGGAACTGGCCGCGATGGACGCGCGATGAAGGATGATGTGGCACGCGCCGTTGCCGCCGCCGCAAGCACACCTGCACCAGCCCCCGCAGCGGCCGCACCACGTGCGCCAGTATCGGCGGATGATGCATCCCGCGAAGAGCGTGTGAAAATGACACGTCTGCGTCAGACAATCGCCAAGCGTTTGAAAGACAGCCAGAATACAGCCGCGATGCTAACCACCTATAACGAGGTCGACATGACCGAAGTTATGGCAGTGCGCAAAGAATACAAAGACGCGTTTGAAAAGAAACACGGCGCGCGTATGGGCTTTATGTCCTTCTTCACCAAAGCATGCTGTCATGCACTGAAAGAAGTGCCTGAAGTGAACGCGGAAATTGACGGCACAGACATCGTTTACAAAAACTATGTACACATGGGGATTGCCGCAGGCACACCAACAGGTTTGGTTGTTCCCGTGATCCGCGATGCAGATGCAATGTCATTCGCTGAAATCGAAAAAGCGATCGCCGAAAAAGGGGCGCGTGCGCGTGATGGCAAATTGACCATGGCAGAAATGCAAGGTGGGACATTTACCATTTCAAACGGTGGCGTTTATGGATCGCTGATGTCTTCCCCCATCCTGAACCCACCACAGTCTGGTATTTTGGGCATGCACAAAATTCAGGAACGTCCAATGGCGATCAATGGCCAAGTTGTCATTCGCCCAATGATGTACCTTGCTCTGTCTTATGATCACCGCATCGTTGACGGCAAAGGTGCTGTGACATTCCTTGTGCGCGTGAAAGAGGCGCTTGAGGACCCGCGCCGTTTGTTGCTGGATCTTTAAACACATTTTGACCTAGGCGCCCTGCGCCTAGGTCGCCAACAATTTGACCATCGCCCCAGAACGACGCGATGAAGACGACAGGAGAATTTCGATGACATCCTATGACGTGATTGTAATCGGCGGCGGACCAGGTGGATATGTGGCCGCAATCCGTGCAGCACAACTTGGGCTAAAAACAGCCTGTGTTGAGGGACGCGAGGCATTGGGCGGCACATGTTTGAACGTGGGCTGTATCCCATCCAAAGCGCTGTTGCACGCAACACACCAGCTACATGAAGCCGAGCATAATTTCACAAAAATGGGCCTGATGGGTAAATCACCCTCTGTGGATTGGAAACAGATGCAGGCCTATAAAGGGGATGTTATCGACGGCAATACCAAAGGTATCGAATTCCTGTTTAAAAAGAACAAGGTTGACTGGATCAAAGGCTGGGCTTCAATCCCTGCGGCAGGTCAAGTCAAGGTTGGCGATGAGGTGCATCAGGCAAAAAACATCATCATCGCATCTGGTTCTGTCCCCTCAACCCTGCCGGGGATTGAAATTGATGAAAAGGTTGTCGTGTCTTCAACTGGTGCGCTTAGCCTTGCCAAACCACCGAAAAAATTGGCGGTGATTGGCGCGGGTGTGATCGGACTTGAACTTGGGTCGGTCTATGCACGCCTAGGTGCCGAAGTAACCGTCATCGAATTCCTAGACGCCATTACGCCAGGCATGGACGCAGAAATCCAAAAAACCTTCCAACGCACCTTGAAAAAACAAGGGTTGAATTTTGTCATGGGCGCTGCTGTGCAATCGGTAGAAGCGATGAAAACCAAGGCAAAAGTGACCTATAAACGCCGCAAGGACGACAGCGAACATACATTGGACGCAGATGTTGTTTTGGTGGCCACAGGCCGCAAACCCTATACCGAGGGGTTGGGATTGGACGCATTGGGCATGGAGATGACAGAGCGTGGTCAAATCAAAACTGACGCGCATTGGCAAACCAGCGTTCCCGGCATCTACGCAATCGGCGATGTGATCGAAGGTCCAATGTTGGCCCATAAGGCCGAAGATGAAGGCATGGCCGCTGCAGAAGTCATTGCGGGCAAACATGGCCATGTGAATTATGATGTGATCCCAGGCGTGATTTACACCCACCCAGAGGTCGCAAATGTCGGCAAGACAGAAGAGAACCTAAAAGACGAAGGCCGCGCCTATAAGGTTGGCAAATTCTCGTTCATGGGCAATGGCCGCGCCAAGGCGAACTTTGCCGCAGATGGATTTGTGAAAATCCTAGCGGATGCAGAAACAGACCGCATTTTGGGCGCGCATATCATGGGCCCTGCGGCAGGGGATCTGATCCACGAAATCTGTGTTGCAATGGAATTTGGTGCCTCGGCCGAGGATTTGGCCCTGACCTGCCATGCCCACCCAACCTATTCAGAAGCTGTGCGTGAAGCCGCCCTTGCCTGCGGTGACGGTGCAATCCACGCATAAGTTGCGACCGCACACTACAAAACAAAAATCCCTGCACATCATTGCAGGGCTTTTTTTGTCGGTAAACTGGGCCTTAACCCTTTCTGGCATCCACACTGAATGCACCGCTCCCTGCATTGGCCAACAACAGATACCCACCTGCAAGGCCTATTTTTTTAAAGAACATTGTCATCTGCATCTGATCCGCAGGAACAAAGTGATAAAGAACCGCTGTCACGACACAGAATGCCGCTGAGGCCAATGCCGCCAGACGAGTTTGAAACCCTGCGATGATTGCGGCACCCGCCAAGATTTCAAATAGGACCGCAGGCCATGCAAGGAACGCAGGAATACCGCCAGAGGCCATATACCCCGCAAAACCGTCCACATTGCCCAGTTTCCCAAGACCCGCTACCAGAGACAAAAGACCAAGAAACACACGCGCAACGACGTGTAAGTTAGAGTTTAGATTTGTCATAGTCATCTCCTTAACAGTGATGGCAATATGGCTATTCCTGATGGTCCATGAACTCAATTTGTGATTTTCGCGCGTTTTATGTGCGTCCATGCGCATGATAAAAATAAAAACCCCCGCTGCATCAGCGGGGGTCATGTGTCATCAAAACTTTTACCAAGTTTAGCTGGTTTCAGGGGCAATGCCGCCTTTCGCCTTTGGCTTGGTCTTTGGGATTGCCGTCACCGATTGGGTGGCGTTTCCGTCGTCCGCATCAGGCGTATCGTCGGAATGCGGCGGTTCACCTTTCATGACGCGTTTGATTTCATCACCTGTCAGGGTTTCGTATTCCAACAGACCTTGGGCCAAACGCTCCCACTCTTCATTTTGGTCCGTTAGGATTTTATAGGCGCGGTCATACCCCTCTTGGATAAAGCGTTTCACCTCATCCTCGATCATTTCCTTGGTATTGGCAGATACCGAAAAACCTGCGGTGTTCCCAGAATAGCCTTCATGCGCTTCGGAGTAATCGATATTGCCAACTTTATCCGACATCCCCCAACGCAGCACCATCGCACGCGCAAGGCCCGATGCCTGTTGAATATCACCCGCAGGACCGTTGGATACGTTTTCAGGACCATACTTGATGATCTCTGCAGCCTTACCCGCCATGGTCATGGCCAGCTTTTCTTCGCATTCTGATTTGTGCCAATTCAGGCGATCAATTTCAGGCAAGGATACAACCATCCCCAATGCGCCACCGCGTGGGATAATGGTCGCCTTATAAACGGGATCACATTGCGGCAGTGCAAGGCCAACAATCGCATGACCTGCTTCGTGATATGCGGTTTTTTCCTTTTGATCAGCAGTCAAAACCATGGAACGGCGTTCCGCACCCATCATCACCTTATCCTTGGCGTTTTCAAAATCGACCATAGTCACAACCGAACGCCCAACGCGTGCGGCCATCAACGCGGCCTCATTCACAAGGTTGGCCAAATCCGCGCCCGAAAATCCAGGTGTACCGCGGGCGATCAAACGCAGGTCCACGTCTGGGCCCAATGGCGTTTTGCGCGCATGAACAGTCAGGATTTTTTCACGGCCCTTGATGTCTGGATTGGGCACGGTCACCTGACGGTCAAAGCGACCAGGGCGCAACAAGGCTGGGTCCAAAACATCACGGCGGTTTGTTGCGGCCAAGATGATGACACCTTCGTTGGCTTCAAAACCGTCCATTTCAACCAACAACTGGTTCAATGTCTGTTCGCGTTCATCGTTTCCACCGCCATAGCCTGCACCACGGTGACGTCCAACGGCGTCGATTTCGTCGATAAAGACGATACATGGCGCGTTCTTTTTCGCCTGTTCGAACATGTCACGCACACGCGATGCGCCCACGCCGACAAACATTTCAACAAAGTCAGAACCTGAGATCGTAAAGAAGGGGACGCCCGCCTCGCCCGCAATGGCGCGTGCAAGCAATGTTTTACCCGTACCCGGAGGGCCAACAAGCAAGGCACCCTTTGGAATTTTACCACCCAAGCGGCTAAATTTCTGTGGGTTGCGCAGGAACTCAACGATTTCTTCCAGCTCTTCTTTGGCCTCATCAATACCCGCCACGTCATCGAATGTAACACGGCCCTGTTTTTCGGTCAAAAGCTTGGCCTTGGATTTGCCAAAGCCCATTGCACCACCACGGCCCCCGCCCTGCATGCGGTTCATGAAATAAATCCACACACCAATCAACAGTAGGAACGGTAGAAGACTGACCAAAAACGCCTGAAGTCCAGAGGTTTCCTGCTGTTCTGCACGAATGGCCACTTCGTTCTGGATCAACAGATCGGTCACATCAGCATCACCTGGACGGATCGTGTAATATTCACGTTTATCGCCGCCAATAAAGCTGACTTTTTCGCCATCCAGTGTCACGGAATCAATCGATCCGTTTTCAACGTTTGCAACAAACTCTGAATAGCTGATTTCGCGGCTTTGCATTCCGCCAGAACCAGAACTGAATACGTTGAATAAAACAACGATCATCAGGAATAGGACCACCCAAAAGGCCAAATTACGGTTATTGCCCAAGGAAACACTCCATTATTAGAATAGCGCTGTGCATAACACAGTTGTTTGGTATGTTAAATAGACATTGGAACGCGGGCTTCAATGCGACGTTATGAAATCAATGAAATTTATTCGCAAATCTTGGATAAATTGACGCTGCGTTCGGTCCAAGGTGGGCGCATAAATCAATTGATCCCCCAAAAAGACGGCGGGTTGCACATGTAACGAACGAAAGGGCACGTTTTTGCGCAGATCACTGTCCAATTGCGCAGCCCCATGTTCCCCCAATGCTTGGACGCTGTGCTCTGCTGTCAGATTGATGCCTTGCCAACGCCCGTCCCACACGGTTTGATCCGCACTGCCCTGCGTTGCCGCGAATTCACGTGTGATGCGCAGAGTATTTTTGTGTGGATAGATCAGGCATCCGTGCAAACTGCTGGTTTTGCCATCTTGGACATCGGATAACGCACGTTGTAGCGCCTCAAACCTTGGACGATAGGCATTTCCAGAAATCCAACACAGGCCCGCCGACAGAAGGCGGGATTGTATTTCACTGTGGGCCGCAAAAAAACCAGCCTGATCAAAGATCAGGTCTGTTCCCTGCTGGCGTCCAATGTTTTGAAAAACATCCCCTGCCGTATGATCCAAAGCATCTTGGGCACGCTGCATATGTGTGGCCATTAACGCAAAGCGATCCACTGAAATTCCTGCTGATGTCAGTTGGGGCAGTAACTGACGCATGGCAATTCGATCAAATGCCGCGTTGTCATTGCTGGGATCATCAAACCATGGTTGATCACAGGCAACCAAATATTCGCGTAAATCCTGTCGTGTGATATTCAGCAATGGACGGATCAGGGTCATCCCACTGGGATGAGGGGTGACATGTTTCATGCCTGTCATTCCATCCACACCTGATCCCCGCTTTAGCCGCAGTAAAAGGGTTTCTGCCTGATCATCCAACGTATGACCGATCAGGATATGTTCAATATCAACACGCCAGTCGTTGATCATGCGATACCGTGCCTGACGGGCCGCGTCCTGTAAGTTTCCGTTGCGATCCCAGTCGCGCCAAACACACGTAGTGTGCGCAACATCCATATCCGCGCACCATTGCGCAACATGCGCGGCCTCTTCCGCGCTGCCATCGCGCAAATTATGGTCAATGGTAATCGCCGAAAGGGTCACATCACGCACCAATGCCCAGGCACGTGTTAGGTGCAGCAAGGCCATGCTGTCCCCGCCACCAGAAACCGCAATGCCGATATGTTTTGGAAGTCCAGAGGCAAATGCCGCATCCAAATTCGATGCGACCTGTACACTCAACCTATCTGTCAGAGACACTGTAGTTCGGCCATACGATCCGCGGCCTTTTGCACATATTCGGAATCGGGGAAACGAATGTCCACCTGTGACAGTGTCTGACATCCCGCATCGGTTTGCCCGAGCAAGACCAATGCATTGCCAAGCGACATCAACGCCTTGGGCGCAACCGCAGATTTTGGGAACGTGGAAAAGCTCTCTAAATAGGCACGGGCTGCGGATTTGTAATCGCCCGATGCCTCGTGTGATGCGCCGCGCAACACCATCGCCTCGGCCGCCAATGGGCTATCGGGATAGGTTTGTGAAAAACGGTACAGGATTTGGATAGCATCGCCGTAACGCTCTTCTGCAAAGGATTTTTGGGCCATATCAAAATCCGCACGTTCCCCCACCGCCAATTCAGGCGCATCAACCTTTTCGCTTTCGTTTTCTTCGGGATAGGCAAGATCACCGCCCAAGGTCGTGGTTTCACCAAGGGTTGAAATATCGCCCCCCTCTAATTCAACCAAGCGAAATTCCAAATCGCCGACGCGGTTTGTCCCGTCCTGAACAACGCGTTCAACCCGAAACTGCAACTCTTCACTTAGGGCTGTTAAACGTTGCAATTCGGTTTCAATATTTTGCACACGTTCAAGCACAGATCCCGCCGCGACAGAAACACTTGGCCCCTGCGTTGTCGAAAGTTCGCCTTTCAAACGTTGGATTTCAACATAAAGAATGTTCAGGTCCTGCCGTATGTCCGCCAGCGTTTGGGCACGCTCCTGTGCAATTCCCGACATAGGAAAAAGGCAAATCGCAACGCAGGCAAAGACACGAAACATTCTAAGGTACCCTTCGCAGATTAGAATGACAGGTTCGACAGAACCGTAACACCACGACGGTTCATCGCATAACAACTTTCTGCACTACACACCTCTGATGGCCGTTCTTTGCCATAGCTGACGGTTTGAATACGGTCCGCGGATACACCGCGTAGCGTCAGATATTCCCGTACAGAGCCTGCGCGCCGCGCGCCAAGGGCCAAGTTATAATCACGTGTGCCCCGTTCATCTGCGTGGCCTTCGATGATCACCTTATAATCTGGGTTTGCGATTAACCAATCCGCCTGTGCATTCAATGCGGCTTGGGCCGAGGCATCAACAGTTGATTGGTCCACGGCGAAAAATATGCGATCGCCAATAGATTGCTGGAAATATGCGGGTGACGCTGGATTGCTGGCATCACCTTGTGCATCCGCGGCACCGCTGCCGTTCGGGCCGCCACCGCCCATACCGCCAAGGCCATTTTGTGAACAGGCGCCCATTGCGACCATGGCCAAAATCAAACTTGCTCTTTTCAGGTGCTTCATAACTGCCTCTCTTTTTTCAAAAGTCTAGCACATATTTAGATAACGATCAAAGCCCTAGCGCCGCAGGGGCGACCATGTTGGATCAGACCCGCCAGAGGGTGTTGCCACGCGCTGTAAATTGCGCCCAGAGACGTCGACGGAATAAAGGTTGGACACCCCACCAACACCTTGGGTTTCGCGTGTGAACATGATCACACGGCCATTGGGGGACCATGTTGGGCCCTCATCCAAAAAGGATGCGGTCAGCAAACGTTCCTCTGACCCATCCGTACGCATTACGCCAATATGAAAACGCCCGCGACTTTGTTTGGTGAACGCAATCATATCGCCGCGTGGTGACCAAACCGGTGTTCCATAGCGACCATCCCCAAAACTGATCCTTTTGACCCCCTCACCATTCACATTCATAACATAGAGTTGCTGTGACCCTGATCGGTCACTTTCAAATACAATCTGTGTGCCATCTGGTGAAAAACTAGGCGCTGTTTCGATAAAGGGTGAAGATGTCAAACGGCGTGCCTGACCAGAACGCAATGACATGACGAAAACATCCGTGTTCCCGCCCTGCTCCTGTGAATAGACGATTTGCGTTCCATCTGGTGAAAAGCGTGGTGCAAAACTGGTGGTTCCAACTGCGTTCTGCAGAAGTTTACGCCGTTTGTTGCGCAGATCCATTTGATAAATCCGCGGGAACCCTGTTTCGTAACTGGTGAACAAAACACTTTGCCCATCGGGTGCAATACGCGGGGCTAAAACCAAATGCGCACCATCATCCAGATATTCCAATTGTTCCCCATCATAATCCATGATCGCCAATCGTTTACGGCGTTGTCCCTTGGACCCGCTTTCGGCGACAAAAACCACACGGCTATCAAAATATCCGCTTTCGCCCGTAATGCGGCTGTAAACTTCATCTGCTACCTTGTGGGCCATGCGGCGCCAGTCAGATGTTTTGCCCTTAAACTGCAATCCTTTTCCGTATTCCTGCCCTGCAAAGACATCATGTATGCGGAAACTGACCGTTAATTCATCCCCGCTACCCGTGGCAACGGCCCCCGTGATCAGAACCTGCGCATTGATCGCCTTCCAGTCTGCATATTCAACAGGGGCGTTTAGGCTAGAAATTTTGCCGATATGGGCGCGTTCATCCAATGCGCGAAACAATCCTGTGCGCATCAAATCCATGCTAAGAACCGAAACGATATCACCAGAAAGCTCCATCGCACCGCTGTCCTGCGCGATAAATCGGGGGGCCGCAAAGGGCATAGGTTCGATCACCCCATCCGTAATCTCAATCCGCAAGGGTTGCGCCACGGCACCTGCCCCCATCAGTAATGCAAGAATTAGCGTTAAAATACGGAACATTATCTTTTCCTCATTTCACTGGGATCAAATTTGATTTCAACATTACGCCACTGATCATATTTGTCCTTTGGTAAATCGTAACCATTTTTTTGGCATCTTAGAATTGCGCGACGCCCTGCCTGAAACGCCACATTGGCATCTGATTGATTGCCCCCTTCAAATCCGATCATTTCAAGCGAGCTTGCCACAACTTTGCCATCGGGCTGCATTTCCATCGCAATTGTCACTGTCACATTCGCAGCCCGCGAACCCACGTTCACAGACCAGCAATTTGAAACCTGATTGCGAAACGCATCCTTTTCACCGCCTGTCAGTGGCGGACCAGATTTTTTTGCGGGTTTAGCCTTGGACGCTTCCAAGATTTCGCTTGGCATTACTTCCTGCAAAATATCTTCTAGGTTTGTTTCGGCCGTCTTTGTTGGTGGTGTCGGTTTGAAATTTGAGGGGCGTAGCATAGGGCGTGGCGAGGATTGCCGTTTGGCATCCTCTTTCTTAGCCTCGGTCCCTTCGCCATCGCCTTCAATGTTGATGACTATAGGCCGATCACGCTGCTGCTCTGGCGTTTCGACAGTCACCCGTTCGCCTTTCTGCGCCATAAACGCAACAGGTGTTTCATAACCTGTGCCGCCGACAATAAAGCTGCCACCGTTATGAAATGATCCCACGCCGTAGGTGTCATCGCTCTGCTGCTGCGTAAGGTTCGGGTTTCCATAGGCGTAGTCAAATGTC